>Ga0315283_10000060_pt1 | contig 59162 bp, 44 predicted proteins | sample YL17G09_0_MG_FD_204541 | JGI IMG/M metagenome (GOLD analysis project Ga0315283, IMG submission 204541) | Sediment microbial communities from Yellowstone Lake, YNP, Wyoming, USA - YL17G09_0 | ecosystem: Environmental > Aquatic > Freshwater > Lake > Sediment | place: USA: Wyoming | collected...
GAAAATCCAGATGAGGTTCTGGGAAGATACGAAAGATTGAAAAAGGAACTGAACGATAAAGGTATACGGTGCTGGGAAGATAGCATAGACAAAGACTGGTATGACAGCGATGAGGCAAAGAAGGAAATATTCATCAAGACAGAGACCGGTGATATCATCCCCCTTTCTTCGGTGTCAATCCCAGTGAGAAACATTCGTGACCTTATGATTCTCCGACTTTATACCGATCATGACAAGCGAGAAGACTGCAAGAAAATAATTACGGATGTGTTCTGAAATGAGAGACTTTTACATACGGATGGGGCGGATTGCCTATATCGTGGATAGGTTGCAGTCCCTTTCACCACAGGTCGGCAAGACAGTCCTGCAGAAAATAATGTATCTGGTCAATTCCACCGAAAACTGGTATGATTTCACGCTATACCACTACGGGCCGTTCTCATCCATGTTCGAGGCGGATATCAACCATGCAGAGGACTTCGATGCGGTCGGCATTAACTGGATTCCCAATATCGGATACCAGATCACGCCGGGGAAAAATATTGCATATTTCACAGGCATGGTTCCCGAGGAAGAGAAAAAGATAATGGATGAGATAATCGAAAAGCTAGGGGGATTTAACGCGAGAGATCTTTCCATTATGGCTACCGCCCATTATATCAAGCGCCAGAAATCGGATATTTCGTCCGAAGAGCTGGCCCGAATCGTACGTATCTTGAAACCCAAGTTCGATTTGGGAATGATTGCATCAGTAATCGCCACGGCTACTGATTTGGGTGTAATCTGAATAGCAACAATCCCCCATCGTTTGGCAACAGCGCCCCCTCTTATCGTCGCATCCTATCCAATCCGTGAGCCGCAGCGAACGGCAAGCAAGGAGCCCTAATCCCCCAGCAATCGTAATGCGGCCACCGTCCCCACTTTCACCCACCCCTAAACTACAAATATCTCCAAAACTCATATCATAAAACAGGCAAAGGAGAGCCGCGATGGCTCGCTGGGCTGTGGCAGATGCCGCAAGCCCACCTTTCCTTCTTGGCTCTATTCTTCCGGTGTCTCATCAGATCCGATTAATCCGTATAGAGTGCCTTTCTCGATAACAGTCTCCGGCAAAGCACGCCCCGAAAAGGTTTGTTTATGCATAGGGGTTCCGGCCTTCACCAACCGCGCAGGGCCGGAATAACACATCGAAGCCTTCCGTGATGCATAACAACAGTCCATCGTCGTCACCAACAACGCCCCCTGTCTTCGTCGCATCCTATCTATTCTGCGAGCCCGAAGGGCGAGCAGCAAGCGAGGAGTAACACTCCACCCCAATGAGACTCAAGGGGGGTTCAATACCCAATAAACAACTCGCCAAAGAGTTCAGGCGTCAATGACTTTCATTCCCGCTGCCTTTCTCTTCGTCGGCTTCGCTTTCTTCCCGGCCCTGGCATTCCGCCTGACGAAGAACACGACCGCCACAATCCCGACCATGGGTATGATAATATCCTGGAACTCGGGGATCAATAGATTTGCAGAGTTCTTTGTAGTGGATGTTGCGGTATACCAACTATTCATGGGGTTTCCATCGGTGTCGAGATATCTTGCGTCAGATCCACCATTTGTTACTTCAGATGGGAAACGCGTATAGGAAGTCTGTGCAGCATTAAGACTATTGTATAGTGTGATTGTCGTTACATTTGTCGCATAATTCCATGGGGGATAATCACCATTCCCGGCTTGTCCCGCATCGATGGCGATATAACTATAATTTGAGGCGAGCGCAGTTGATGTCCAAACGTAATGTTCCACCGGGATTCCGACACCATCCCAGGTAATTTTAATATACCAATTAGTAATGTCTTTTCCAGCAGACGCCGGATTGAATATTTCAACCCAATTGACTCTATCACTTGTCCTTGCTACTTCATTGATTACTACTGCTGTTAATCCTCTCCCCCCGCTCTTCGTTAATAAAAGCCCTTTCGTTTCTCCGAAAACGTCGACCTTCGCCTGGACATTGCTCTTTACTCCCGTCACCTTGACGCCAAAGGTGCTATACGGCACCGCGGATGAAGATACATCAATGGAGACAAACAGCGTCTCAGTCACACCCGGTCTCACGAACAACAGAGGAACCTTATCCGTCGCCAACGACGCTTTTCCTCCGCCGAACGCCACCGGCCCCGCAATCGTCCTATCATACTTGCTCGGCTGCCCGTCTCCATCGCTGTCCAGGACAAGCCTCACATTGACATCCCTGTCCTGTGCGGTCCCGCTGCGCTCCACATCTATAGCGCTCACGGTCGCCATCCCTCCGACGGCCTCCATCTCGAGCCTGAACACCGGCGCATTCTGGGCGCCAATCCTGACGGCGCCTCTGGATATATCGAACTCGGTGACTGTGAGCTCCGGGCTCGGGCCTTCCATTCCTCTTCCCCTTCCGGTCCCAAGGGGTCCATCGGACCTGTCCGCGCTTCCGGTCCAGTCCTCCGCGATTATCATGGTCTTGTGATTGCTGGCGGTCGCAACGCCTCCGGCCGAAACCTCTATCTTCCTTCCGCTGGCGAGGCCGTTGACGGAGAACCCGCCGTCGGTCCAGCCGCCGCTGTCGCTGTAGGTGAAGCCCTTCCTGGTGAGCACCTGAGAGTTCTTGCCGGTTATTGCGATGGCGTACTTCGCCCCTATGACGGGCTCGGTGTCTCCGGATGCCATCACGGGATATCCGGTCCTGGCGTCCCCGTCGTCGTCAATGAGCACGTAGAACACGTCGGAGCCCACATCCGAGGGCTGCTTCCCGGCGCCTCCCATGCCGGAACCGGGGGAACCCGGCAGGCCCCTCTTCGTGGCCGGAACGACCTGCCCTCCGAGGGCCTGCCCCGCCACCTGCGCATAGAAGTAGAGGCTTCCGCCGCCGCCGTCGTATTCGGCGACCTCCTGCATGTTGATGTTGTCGTCCGAGTAGACCGCCCCGCCGCTCCTGTCCACCAGACCGGGCGCGCCGACCTTTCCGGCGTCCTCGACATCGGAGCTTCCGTCGCCCCTGGAGCGGTATCCGGCGGAGCTCCGGCTGGCGTCCCAGTCCTCGAACGCGCCGTCGATGATGATGGAGCCGGGGCTTCCCCCGCCGGTATTCACGAGATTGGTGTAGTATCCCGAAACGGAGGTGTGAACGGTCCTTCCCGCGGAGCTGCCCGCGATGTGTTTGGAGGAGATGATGCCCATGCCGAACACGCCGCCGCCGCTTGCGGAAACGGTGAGCGACGAAGAGCCGTCCCGTGGAACCTCGAGGTGGAAGTTGGCCGATGAGCCCATTCCCGCGCTTGCGCTGACCCCGCTGCCGCTGACATCGAACGAGCCGCCCCCTCCGCCAAGCCTGGAAACGGTGAGGCTGGTCATGTTTATCTGCGCCCCGTGGGCCTGTACATCGAGCGACATGGAGCCGCCGCCGCCCCCGAGGCCGGGCTCCCTCTGGCGCACGGAAAGAACGCCCGTGTTCACGCCAATGGAGAAGTCGGAGTAGTCCTCCTCGCCCTGCGCGTCCCGGATGTAGAACAGTATGTCCACATCTGCGGCGGAGGTTATTCCGGCGTCCTGCATCCACACCTGCGCTTCGAGCCTGTTGTCGCCCGCGGAGGCGCGGGCCGCGCCCATGGACGTCCAGCCGGCGTACTCGTTGGCGACGGAGCCCTCGAACTTGGAATAGGAGGCCGATTTGACCATGCCTTCGTAGCCGGTTATCTCGAGCTTGAGGTCGGCGCCCATGACCGCGCCTGGGCTGTTTATGAAGTAGCCCGTGGAGGGGTTGCCGTCCTTGTCTATGAATATGTTGAGCGTGTCGATGCCGTTGGTGCCGGCGCCGCCGAGCATCTTCCCCGTGACCTTGAGATAGAACGATATGTCGGTGTCGTCCGCCGTGGCGCCGAAGCTGTCGATGTCGACATTGGCGTCGGAGCTCGGGTTGGGGTTGGCGCCCGCGTCGGCGTACCTGTTGCCTATCGCATCCCAGTCGCCGAACTGGCCGTCGACGGAGATGCCCTTCTCGACCTGCATGTAGGTGAAAAGCGGGATGACTATGAGAGCGGTGATGGCAAGGGCGACCGCCATTGCGGCGATGTTGCGCTTCGTCTTGGCTTTCTTGGGCGCTACCTCTTCGGAAATGAACTGGCGCCCGTTCGTGAGGCCGCGGCCGTTGGTGAGGCCCTTGCCGTTGACGAGGCCCCGGCCGTTTATGAAGCCGTTGCCGTTGATGAGGCCGTTGCCGTTTATCAGGCCCCTTCTGGCCCGCCGGCCGTTGACGAGGCCGCCGCTGCCGTTGATGAGCCCGCGGCCGTTGGTGAGGCCGTTCACACGCCCGCGGCCGTTCGTCAGGCCCCTGCCGTTGGTGAGGCCATTGACGCGGCCCCTGCCGTTGGTGAGGCCATTGACGCGGCCCCTGCCGTTGGTGAGGCCGTTCACGCGTCCCTTTCCGTTGGTGAGACCGCCGTTGACGACCCCGCGTCCATTGGTGAGGCCCTTCTCCTTTCCGGCGCCTGCGATCTTGGGAGGCGTCGTCTTGAGTGATACCATGTCCGAGGGCAATCCTTCCTCGACCACCTCGACTGGCTCCTCGGCCGGGGTTTCGCCGGGTGCGCCTTCGGCGGGCGCTTCCTCGAACTCCTCGACGGGCTCGCCGCCCTCGGCGGGCGGGATGCCTTCGGGGCCTTCGGGCGGCTTGTCGCCCTCCCCGCCTTCTGCGGGCGGGATGCCTTCGGGGCCTTCGGGCGGTTTCCCGCCTTCCCCGCCTTCGGCGGGCGGGATGCCCTGCGGCTCGTTTCCGCCCGTGAGCTGTATCCCTGCAGGCTTGAGATCGTCCGCAGAAACCATCTTCGTCGGCGCTTCCGGAAGGTCGGGCTCATTGGGCAATTCGGGTGCGGGAAGGTCCGAGCCTCCCGTGAGCTGTATCCCTGCGGGTTTGAGGTCGTCTGCCGTGGGCGGCTTTTCGTCCTCCTTGACGACCTCGAACTCGTCAACCGTCGGTGTAATCGGGGCTGATGGCTCCGGATTCAGGGACCTCATCCTTATCTCGGGCGTCAGCTGGCCCGGCCCCTCGGGCTTCGGCGCCGGAGGCATTCTGGAATCCTCGGAGGGCTCGGGCTCGCCCTCTTCCGGGTCCGGAAGCTCTCCTGGCCTGCGCCTCTTCCTTTTTTCCGGAGGCTCGGGAGGGTTGGCCTGGAGCACTGCCAGGAACCTGGCCGCATTGAGTTTTCTGTTATTGCGGCTCACTTGTTCATCCATCCATTTCGACTGTCTCTATCTCGTCTGCGTCATCTCCCGGCCTGGGGCCGGGTGCGGGGCCCTGCGGGGGCCTTTGACCCGAAGGCGCCTGTGGTGCCTGGGCGGGCCTTTGGAAATTGGGAGGGGGCGGTGCCTGCTGCGGAGCGCCCGTGTCGAGCATCTCGGGCATCTCCATGTCGTCCTTCGGAGTTGGACGGGCCCTCGGCAATACCGATGCGGGCTGTTGCACGGAGGGGGCGGGTGCCGGCAGCGGAGGAGGCGGGGCCACTGGGGCAGGCGGCGACGCGTCCACGAGCTTGGTGGGTGCCTCGGGTATACGGTCCGGCTCCGGGGGCCTGGCAGTGAGCGGAGGCTGGGCTTTTAAGGGTTCCTCGGCCCTCAGCGGCTCCGGAGCCGTCATCGGCTGGGAGGGCCGTGCGGGCGGCGGGGACGGGGGCTGAACGGGCGGGGCCTTCGGAGGCTCAGGCCTCTGGACCGGCACGACATCCGGCTGGTCCTTGAGCTCGTCCTTGAGCTTCCTGGCGTCCTCGTTCTTCTCGTTTATCTTGAGAACGCGGTTGAGGCACTTCACGCAGTCCTTGTTCCTTCCCATCGCCTTGAGCGCTATCGCGGTCGCGAACCACGCGTCCTCGCTCTCGGGCTTCTTCTCGAGTGCCCTCTTGAACGTCTGGATGGCCTGGTCCGCCATCCCGACCCGTATCTGGATGTTGCCCTTGCCCAAATAGGCGTCCTCGTACGAGGGGTCCGCAAGTATGGCCTTGTCGAACGACACCATGGCCTCGTTGTTGTTGCCGGTGAGCGTGTAGGCCTCTCCTCTCCTGGTCCAGGCCTCCGCGCTCTCCGGCCTGAGCTGGGTGAGCCTGTCGTAGCACCCTATGGCCTCGGAGAACTGGCTCCGGTCCATCTGATGCTTTCCGAGGAGCGCCCAGCCGTCCGCGTGCCTGGGGTCGACCTCCGTGAGCCTGTAAAGGGCCTTCATGGCCTCGTCCACCTGCTCCATCTCTGATGCGAGCAGCGCCTTGTTGTAGAGGGCGTTGGAGTAATCGCCCTTGACCTCGATGGCCTTGTCGAAGGCCTTGAGGGCCTCCTCCTTGTTGCCTTCCTTGACAAGCAGCTGGGCCCTGTAGTACCAGGCCTCGTGGTTGTTGTGGTTGAGCTCGAGCGCCTTGTCGAACGAGGCCTTGGAAGCGTCCCAGCGCCCCAGGAACGCGAGCGCCCTGCCCTTCTCGGAATAGCTCCTGTCGTCGTCCTCTTTGAGCGAGATGGCCTTTTCCATGCACTCGAGCGCATCCTCGTACTCGGCCATATCCGCGTATGCGATGCCCTTCCCGAACCATGCCTTGTGGAGGTCCGGCTTCAATGCGAGAGCCTTGTTGAGCGCCTGTATCGCCGGGTCGTTGCTGCCCAGGTCATGCAGGGCCAGCCCCTTCTCGAGCCAGGCCTTCTCGTTGTCGGGCTTTATGGCGATGGCCTTGTCGAGCGAGGCGACGGCCTCCTTGTGCTTGCCCATGGAATGTAATGTCTGGCCCACGGAGAGCCAGGTCTTCTCGTTCCTGACATTGATGGAAAGCGCCTTGTTGAAAGACATGAGGGCGTCGTCGACCTTTCCGACGGACATCAGGATGTTGCCCTTGTCCAGCCAGGCCTTTTCATAATCGGGCTTGAGCTCCGTGGCCTTCTCCAGCGCCATGAGCGCCATGGGGGTCCTTCCGGCCTTCATGAGCGCCGTGGCCTTGTTGGCATAGGCCTTCTCGAAGCTGGGGTTTATCTCGATGGCCCTGTCGAAGGCCTTGATGGCGTCGTCGTTCTTGCCGGAGGCGAAGAGCGCGCTGCCGTAACCGGACCATGCCTCGGCGTTGTTGGGAGAGAGCGATGTGCCCTTCTCGAAGTAGCCGAGCGCCGTCTTGACCTGCCCGGCCTTGAGGTACGCAAGGCCCAGACCGGCCCACGCCTCGCCGAAGTTGCCGTTGAGCTCTATGGCCCTGTTGAACGCATCGCCGGCGGATGCGGAGTTGCCCTGGTTGAGCTGAACCTGTCCCTTTCCGAACCAGGCCTTCTCGTTGTTCTGGTTGGCGGTGATGCCCTTCTCGTAGGCCTTGGCGGCCCCTTCCCATTTTTCGGCCTTGACGAGCATGTCGCCTATCGTGGTCCAGGCCTCAGTGTGGTCGTTCTTGAGCTCCACGACCTTGTTGAACGCCGCAAGCGCCTCCGGTATCTTGTCGAGGTCGCGCAATGCCAGCGCCTTCTGGTACCACGAATCTATTGCATTGGGGTTTATGTCTATGGACTTCTGGAAGTAGGCGATGGCGTCGCCCTTTCTCTGCGTCGTGACAAGCCCCAGCCCCATGTAATGCCATCCCAGGGGGTCCTGCGGGGTGAGCTCTATCATCCTCTGGAAGCACTGCATCCCGTCGGGCACCTTGCCGAGCTTGATGAGCGCCATGCCCTTCTCGAGCCACGCCTGCTCGTTCTGCGGGTCGAGCTCTATGACCTTGTCGTAGCACAATATCGATTCCGCAACGCGGCCCGTCAGGACCATGGAGGCGGCCTTGCCGTACCACGCCTCGCGGTCGTCTGGCTTCAATGCCAGGACCTTGTCGAACGAGGTCACTGCCTGGTCGTGGCGGCCCATCTTGGCCTGCAACCGTCCCTTGTACCACCAGGAGCGGTCGTCCTCCTTCTTGAGGTCGAGCGCCTTGTTGTAGGCCATCAGCGCCTCGGTCTCCTTTCCGTTGTTCTCGAGGAGCAGCCCCCGTTCGCGCCAGTACTCGTACTCGCGGCCGGCCCTGATTAGCGTCTCCATGCAGTCGGCCTTGATGCGCTTGGCGTCGTCGTAATCGGGATTTATCTCGAGAGCCGTGTCGATGGCCTTCAGCGCCGCCAGCGGGTTCCCGAGGTAGAACTCGGCGCTCCCGAGGTTGTACCAGGCCTCGTCGAACTTGGGGTTGAGCCTGATGGTCTCGTTGAAGCACTCTATCGATTCCTTGACCTTGCCTATCTTGAACAGCGCAGCGCCCTTGTTGTACCAGGCCTCGTCGTACTTGGGCTTGAGCTGGATGGCCTTGTCAAAGCACGCTATCGCTTCCTCGGACTTGCCCATCTTGTGCAGCGCCGCTCCGGCGTTGTACCAGGCCTTGTCGTAATCCTTCTTGAGCGTCAGGGCCTTCCGGAAGCACTCCAGCGATTCCTCGATCTTGCCGAGGTTGAAAAGGGCGCTTCCCTTGTTGTTCCAGGCCTTCTCGTACTTGGGGTCCAGCTCGAGCGCCCTGTCGAAGCACTGGAGGGCGGCATCCGTCTGGTTCCTCGTGAGCAGGATGTTGCCCTTGTTGTTCCAGGCCTTCTCGTAGTTCGGGTCGAGTTTAAGGGCCCTGTCGAAGCATTCCAGCGCCTCGTCCGTGCGCGCAATGGAGAAGAGCAGGTTGCCCTTGTTGTTCCAGGCGCGGCCGTAATCGGGCTTGACCTCGATGGCCTTCTCGTAGCACTCGAGGGCTTCCTGCACCTTGCCCTCCGCACCGTAGGCGGAGGCCATGTTGTACCAGCCCTTCTCGTACCTGGGGTCTATCTTGACGCACCGTTCGAAGCACTTGAGGGCGTCGTGGGTGCGGCCCAGCGAGAAGTAGGCGACCCCCTTGTTGTCCCAGGCCTCCACGTGGTTGGGCGCCAGCTCCGTGACCTTGTCGAAGTTGAATATGGCCTTCTCGACCTCGCCCACCGTGTGCCAGACATGCCCCTTGGCGTTCCAGGCGTCTATGTGCTCCGGGTCCAGCTCCGTGGCCTTGTCAAGCGAAGATATCGAGTCCGCGAACTTGGACTTCTCGGAAAGGGCCTTGCCCTTGTGGAACCAGGCCTCCACGTTGTCGGGCTGGAGCTTGAGGACGTTGTCGTAGCAGGCTATGGCCTCGTCGGTCTTCTTGCCCTCGAGCAGTATGTCGCCCTTGGTGTTCCAGGCCTGGACGTGCTTCTGGTCCAGCGTGAGCGCCGAATCGAGGTTCTTGAGCGCCTCTTCCGGCGATGCCTTGAGCTTCTTGAGGATGGCCCCGCGGCTGTACCAGGCGTGCGCGTTCTTGGGATTGAGCTCGATGGCCTTGTCGAAGGCCTTCTTGGCCTCGTCGTACCTCTCGATGGCCATGAGGGTGTTGCCCTTGTTGACCTGCGCTATCTCGAAGTTGGGGTTGAGCTTGGTTGCCTGGTTGTAGGCCTTGATGGCATCCTCGGCCTTGCCCATCCTCGCCAGCGCGTTGGCCATGTTGTTCCAGGCTGTGACGTTGTTGGGGTCCTTGGAGAGCAAAAGGTCGAAGCACTTCAGCGCCTCGGTGTGCTTGCCGAGCTTGGAAAGGGTGTTGGCCTTGTTCAGGAGCGCCTCGAAGTGGTTGGGGTCCAGCTGGAGCGCCCTGTCGAAGCACACCAGCGCCTCGGGCAGCCGGCCCAGCCTCGAGAGTGCGAGGCCTTTGTTGTTCCACGACTCCGTGGCCCTCGGGTCGAGCCCGACGGCCTTGTCGAAGCAGAATATCGCCTCCTCCTTCTTGTCGAGGTTGAGGAGCGCGTTGCCGCGGTTGTTCCAGGCCTCCACGTTGCGCGGGTCGTAACGGAGCGCCATGTCGTAGGCCGCTATCGCCTCGGCGTACTTCTTCTGGAGGATGAGGGCGTTGCCCTTCATGTTGAATACCATGATGTCGGGCATCTGCTTGAGGACCTCATCGTAGACGGCGACGGCCTCGGGCAGCTTGTTGAGCCTGTACAGCGCCGTTCCCTTGGCGTGGATGGCGGCGATCTGCTGGTTCTTGGGCAGCGGGGCCTCCTTGATGGCCAGGACCTTGTCGACGGTGGCGATGCACTCGTCGTACTTTTCAATCCTGAGCAGCGCCAGCGCCTTGTTGTAGTGCGCCTGGGCGTATTCCGGCTTTAGGACAACGGCCTGGTCGTAGGCCCTTATGGCGTTGTCCACCTTGCCCATGGAGTAGAGCGTCCAGCCGAGGTTGTTGTAAGTTATCTCCGATTTGTCGTTGACCTTGAGCGCTATCTCGTAGCACTTCACGGCCCGGTTGAACTGCCCCAGCTTGGAGAGTGCGTTGGCCCTGTTTATCCAGCCGGTCTCGTTCTCCTTGTTGGCCTCGACAGCGAGGTCGAGGAAGGGAAGGGCCTCGTTGTAGCGGCCCAGCTTCATGTAGGCGTACCCCTTGCTGAGCCACGGGGCCTCGTAGCCCTCTATCTGGGGCTTCTTGCTGTCGCTGCCGGAGGGCGGAGGCCCGATGAGGTGCGCGGCCCTGATGGCCCTGTCGAACCTCTTGATGGCCTCGTCGTACCTGTTGAGCCTCATGAACTCGTCGCCGGCGCCCATCTCCTCTTCTATGCGCTTGGCGAGGGCCTTTTCGCGGCGGTAGAGCATGACGCCGCCTATCAGGAACACCAGCCCCACGAAGATGGCGCTCATGCGGGCGCCCTCGTAGCTGCCGTAGCCGTACCTTCCGGACGGGAACAGCCTTGCGAACTCGAAGAAGGGCATGGAGGTCAAAAACAGCAGTCCGACGAACCATACGCTGAAAAAGCCCATCCGTTCCCTCATCATCGAGGTGGCGGTCATGGCGTAAGCGGCGCCGATGAGCAGGATGCCCACGACCCACCAGTTCACGGCGTTGAAGATGCCGATGCCGAGGCTGGGCAGGAATGCGAGCACGACCACTACCCCGCCCGCGCCCATGAGCACCATCGCGCTCGACTTCCACTTCTCGGACACCTGTCCGGTAGAGAGCAGAAAAAGGGCCCCGACGTTGGTGGCTATGAGCAGGGCCAAGAGGAGCGTGTTGGTTATCTCGAAGTGGCCGTACCAGAAATCGGACAGGACGAACTTGACGGCAATGATGGTGCCGGCGGGAATGAGGGAAAGGCCGACCAGGACGCTGATGAGGGTGCGCTTGTCCCCCTTGGGCGGAGCTGTCGCTCCGCGCTGGGCGAAGTAGCGGGTGGCCTCCTCGACCACCTCGTCCCGCTCGACCGGTTTCTTCTGCACTGGCTCAGGCACTTGCGTCCCTCTTTATTATACGCTTATATGAGTATCCTATGGAAATGATATCAGACGAAGAACGCGCTGGCTATCCGCAGCAGGCGCTTCTTCAGGTCCTCGACCTCTTCCGCGGTCTGGGCCCTCAGCATCTCCTTCTTGGCGTGCTCCCTCATTTCCGCCGGGAGCTCGTTGAGGATATCGTCCATGAGGAGCTGCACGAGGAGCTCGCGCTTCCGTCCGCCGTTCTTGATGCTCGAGAGCATCTTCTCGATGACGCCGAAGTGCTCCTTCTCGAGGAGCGTCCTCCCTTCGTCGGTGAGCTTGTAGAGGACCCTCCGGCGGCTCCTCTCCTCCTTCTCGACCATCTTCATCATGACGAGCTCGTTGAGGGCCGAATACACCGTCGGCTCGGAGACGGCGGTGGCGTCCATCACCTGATGGACCATGGACGAGGAGCGCTGGGGCCCGTAGAAGAGCGCTGAGATGAGCTCCATCGCCACCTCGGGGTTGTTCAACGAAGTTATGCCTTTCTTCTCGATAATGACCATTTTGAATCACCTTTGGAAATACAACCTAACAGGCCACATGATCGTCGCCGCAGGCGCACGGGGTCTCGTACTGCTTATGGATGTAACGCTCCAGTATCGTCTCGCCGGCGCGGGTGAGCTTGTAGACGGCGTGGCCGTTGCTCTTGTTCTTCTCTATGTTCTCTACGAGCTGCTCCGTCTGGAGCTGGGCCAGCAACTTTCCGAAATGCTCGTACGTGAGGCCGCTCTTCGCCTTGATCTCCTCGTAGATCCTGGAGCCTCGCTGGGGCTCCTTGTACAGGCATTTCATTATCAGGACCATAGGCGCGCTTTCTACAGGATGCGGCATGATTTTCCCCCGACTTTCACCAAATGGAAGGGCTATGATTTAAGCCTTTTGGTAATAATGAGCAATTGGCTCAGCATAGCTAAAGCCGGATGGGCCTACCCCTTTGGTTCATATGGAGCCCGTAAAAGGCGCCGGTGAGTCGTCTGAGAAGAAATGGCGCCTCGGCCTGCTACCCGTACTGTATATAAGGAAGCATCGCATTTCCATTCACAATGCCCAAATCGGCTGCAACGTCCGCTTCATCTGAAACTGCAGGTGTCTCCATATCATCCAGGACCTCGGCCTTGGCCGCGACCGTCTCAGGCGCCCCAGCCATTCGATCCAGGACCTCGGCCTTGGCCGCGACCGTCTCAGGCACCCCAGCCATTCGATCCAGGACCTCGGCCTTGGCCGCGACCGTCTCAGGCGCCCCAGCCATTCGATCCAGGACCTCGGCCTTGGCCGCGACCGTCTCAGGCACCCCAGCCATTCGATCCAGGACCTCGGCCTTGGCCGCGACCGTCTCAGGCACCCCAGCCATTCGATCCAGGACCTCGGCCTTTACCTCACCCGCACCCCTGTTCTTCGCCTCGACCGTCCTAATGGCGTCCCCAACGCCCTCCAGGGCCGATGATGGGCCGTCCGTCACGGCCCCGATTGCGCCTTCGGCCGGTGGACCTTCGGCCAGCAGATCATCAACCGGCAGTTCTTCGGCCGGTAAACCCTCAGCAAGTAAACCTTCATCCGGTAATTCGCCGGCAGGTAAAATGACTCTCCCCTCTCCGGAAGAGATGCAAAGGATGGCGGACCAGAATGTGGCCAAGCAGAAGGCCCTCGAGCAGGAAATAAAAGAGGGTGACTCCAGGAGCTCCGGCCAGGATGATAGGAAATTCGCCGGGTCCCGCAAGAGGGCCGAGCGGAGGGAAAGGAAGGCCCGCGAGGAAGCTGAAAGGGAAAAAGCGATGGAGAAACAAAAGGAAGCGGGCGAAAGTGACTCTGACCGAAAACACGATGACGGCGAGAAGGATGGTAACAAATCGGATAACGATGACGAATCCGACGACGATGATGAATCGGATGATGATAAAGAATCCGACGACGAAGTTGATGATCGCAGGAAATCCAAGGACAATGAAGACGACGATGACGAATCGAATGACGATAAGGCCTCTGACCACGACGATGAAGAGGACGACGAAGAAAATGATGAGAAGGATAATGACGTCGACGATGACGCCGATGATGACGACGCTAACGACGGCAGAAAGGGCCACCGCTCCGAGAAGGACAAAAAGGGAGAGAAAGGCGAGAAGGGCGAAAAGGACGGAAAGGGCAAGAAAGGAGAAGGGGGCAAGAAGGGAAAGAAGAAGCCCAGCGCCGCCGTGGGGATGCTCCGCGATATAGCGGTATCGGTCACCTTCGTCGGATTGCTGCTGGGCGGACTGTTCCTCTATTCGGGCATATGGCCTCCGATGGTCGTCATCGAATCCAGCTCCATGATGCACGGCACGGACAGCCAGATAGGCATCATCGATACCGGAGACCTGACGCTTGTCAAGAAAATAAACGAAAGGCACGATGTTGTGACCTATCTCGAGGCCACCTGCTCCACGGGCCCGCACAAGGACTACAAGACCTACGGCGATTTCGGCGACGTCATAATCTACAAGAAGAACGGGCAGTCGGAAACGCCCGTCATACACAGGGCCCTTGCGTATGTGGAGTACAATGCAACGGCCTCGAACCCTCCCACTTCCTACAAGGGCGATATTCCGGACATAGGCGTGTATGGCGTCAGCACGTATACGATTGTCAACATCGGATACCAGAAGCAGACGGTCGTCATCCATTTCGACAGGATATTCCGCTCCGTGAGCACGAGCACCACGCCACATGGCGGGTTCCTGACCAAGGGCGACCACAACCCTGTCTCTCCGGGCGGCGAGGGCGTGGACCAGGAAGTGCTCTACACCATGAACAGAAAGCCCGTCGAGCCCATAAGGGTCGAGTGGGTCGTCGGGAAATCGGTGGGGGAACTACCCTGGTTCGGCCTGTTCAAGCTGTGGGTCTCCGGCCACAAACCGGAAACCTTCCCCGAGACGAGCAAGAACGGCCTGATAGCGACCATCTTCATCCTGGTCGTCGTGCCCATAGTCGCAGACTATCTCTATTCCAGTTACCAGAAGAAGAAAGAATCCAGGAAAGATGTGAGAAAGCGGTCAAAGGGCGAAAAGGCAAAGAAATGAGCCCGACGATATTCTGTTGTAGTTGCCACGATTCATAATTGTGATTAATGAATGGTGATGATGATGATTGATGGATTATCAATAAATTAATTATTATTATCATTATATTATCATCAATTCAATTATAAATTAGATTCAACAGTTGGAACTCTACTCTGAACAGGGTACCTATTCTATCAGAGTTCTCCACGGGAACTCGGATACTGAGAGGGAATTACTCTTGGAGAAGGGGAGACAGAACATATGGTCGCTGTCGTATCAGTCCCTAGGGAAGGGTTCAGACCAGAGAGTCTCCGATTTCATAATAGAGATGGGCGCGCATCGTCGTATCTATCGTCATTTGTATCTATTCTTCAAACCCATCTATCGATTCATATCTCACAATACTCATCGTACAATTCCGGTTACAACACCCCGAAGCCCTACTCCTGGGCCGATCACATGAGCTTCTGCTGTTCTCGGGGCGTATCCATCAATTCCCTCAGGATATCATCCTCGTACAGGGCCTTCTTCGTGTCGTGGATGTTCACGCAGAGCTGTATCTCCCGCGTCCTTCCGCCCCTGCCGAAGGACCTCACACGGGCATTTATCAGTCCGAGCATGTCCAGCTCGGATATCAGATCGGTTATCCTTCTCTGGCTTACAGGCTGGGTGTTGGAGCGGTAGCAGAGCTCGCGGTAGATGTCGTAGACCTCTCCCGTGGTCTGTATGGTCATTCCCTCCTCTGTCTTGACCAGTACTCCGAAGAGCAGCAGCTTGGATTGGGTCGGAAGGGTCTTCACGAGCTCGATTTGCACATCGAGCTCTATCTTGTCCTTGGCCTTCCACACATGGCGCTCGGTTATCTTGGCGCAGCGCTCCCGCTCCGCCAGCTCTCCTGCAACACGGAGAAGGTCAAGGGCGCGCCTTGCGTCACCATGCTCCTGTGCCGCAAACGCCGCGCACAGAGATACCACGGAGTCATCCAGTGAATTTTCCTCGAATGCCAACGGTGTCCTCTGCTTCAGGATGTCCTGGAGTTCCTGGGCGTTGTAGGGCGGGAAGACCATCCTCTCCTCGCCCAACCTTGTCTGGACCCTAGGGTCCAGGAATTCCGTGAACTTGGATTCATTGGAGATTCCTATGATGCTCATCTTCGAGTTCTTGAGCTCCTCGTTCAGATTCAACAGATGGTATAGCACGTCGTCCCCGCTCTTGAATACCAGCTTGTCTATCTCGTCGAGCACCACGAGGGTGATCCCGCCGGCCTCGTCCATCTTCTCCATCAGTTGCTGATATACCTTCTCGGTGGGCCAGCCCGTGAACGGTATCCTCTGGTCCCAGTCCTTCACGAACACATTGCCGATGTTGGCCAGTATCCCGTATTCGGTATCCACTATCTGGCAGTTGATATGGGTGCAGTGCACATTGGCAAGGTCCGCGTTCGCCTTCTTCTCTATTTCCTTCTGAAGGTATTTTACCACGGCGGTCTTGCCGGTTCCCGTTTTTCCGAATATCAGGATGTTCGAGGGCCTTCCGCCCTTGAGTGCCGTGACGAGGATGGATGCGAGCTGGTCTATCTCCTTGTCCCTGTGAGGCAGCTTGCTCGGGACATACTCGGGCCTGAGAACATGACGGTCCTTCTTGAACACCGGACGCACATTCGTGTCGAGGTACAGGTCGAAGACGGTCTTCTGACTTTCATTCGGACCTTCGTCGGCCATGTGTCTCACAGGCCTCCTGGAATGGCGATGAACCCGAGTTCATCAATATGCATCATCTTTTCTAACATGAGGAATAGGGGGATAGATGCGCTCAATCAAATACTTTTCTCAAAATTATTTTCCGGATTAGATAGAAATGCTTCCGCTGCGAAAAATCACGCGGGCGTAGCGAAAAACCCCAACCCCCCTCGTGAAATGGACACCCAGTGGCCCCCCCAATCCCTTTTCCACACGAAATGAAGGGGTCCCCCATTGAATCCAGCGTTTCGCGCCGCCCCAAAATCGTTCTATGCACGCGTACTGAAAAAACCGCACGAATCGCACCATCGGGCGCGCCTTTTCCATGCACGCGTACGGAGGCCGAAAAGAATATAATGCCCTCACTGCAAAACTATCCATGCACGCGTACGGAGGCCGAAAAGAATATAATGCCCTCACTGCCAAAACTATCCATGCACGCGTACGGAGGCCGAAAAGAACATAATGCCCTCACTGCCAAAACTATCCATGCACGCGTACTGAGCGGCAACTACACAGCCCATGCTGGGCTGATGTACGTTCCCCAATCGCGCCCATACATCCTCCCCCAAGCGCAATCCGTGACGCATCATAACGCACCGTCCCCAACCATTATTTCCACCCACGCGTATAGGGCCGGCCGTGGCAGGACACAAGTCCGAAGGGAACAAAAGATCCGGCGTCAGGAAGCCCATCGAAAAGAAGAAGGGCCTCAAGGACGGGTCCGGACCGAAAACATCCCCCGAGGCGCAGATAGAGGACGATTCCGTCCTGACGGTGGATGACGGGGATGACAACACCGCATCCGTCGATGATGAATCCAATGGTGACCACTCCCCGGACGCAGCATCCGATGGTGCCGCATCCAAAGGTATAGCATCCAAGGACGGCGCATCCAAGGGCGCCCCTTCAAATTCCCCCGTCGGGAAAAAGGGGCCGAAGGACAAGGCCACGCCCCAATCGCCCACGAAGAAGGCCGAGGAATCGTACGGCTGGCAGTCCGCCATTTCGTTCAACTCCATGTCGATAACGACGATGCTGAGGGAGCTCCTCGAGGGAATGAACGCCCGTTTCAGGAGGGAAAAGAGCGAACGGTCGTACTCCCAGCTGTACGCCATCGTTCCGTTCCCGAGGGTGGCGTATGTGTTCCGCTTCATAATCGAGGAGCCCTGCGAGCTGATAATCGATGTTTACGACATGAACCCGGCGATATCCGGCTCGATGACGTTCATGGAGATACCCGCGATAATGGACAGCAACATCCATTTCGCCAGGCGTCTCCTGCGGAAGCTGACGGAGAAGCTCCCTCGTCCGCCGTGGAAGTTCACGATGGCCCAGCGGGTGCAGCATGGCCTCCTCAACATGGACATCCTGAAGGCAAAGAAGCACTGGATGACCCTCGGAGTTGCCCGATAAGGACCCAAGACCGATGTTTGCATTGGTGTGGTCCAATGTCAACCATCGCATCGGAATTGCCATTATCGGCGATTGCAGAAGGAGGGCCGGCCCGCGCTCATTCAATCACGGCGCTCTCGCCGGGGTGCAGGAGCCTTATCCTGTCGGAGAGGCCGCGCTTTTTTGCGTGCTCCTGCAACCGGCGCGGCGGCTCGTCGAACGGCTCCCATGAGAGGCTGAAGGTCCCCCAATGGATGGGCACCATGAGCTTGGCGCCGAGGACCTCCATGGCATCGAGAGCGTCCTCGGGCGCAAGGTGCTTCTCCCGGAACGACGGCGGGTCGTAGGCGCCTATCGGGAGCATCGCCACGTCTATCCTGAACTTCTTTCCTATCTCCTCGAAATATTTGCTCATCCCGCAGTCGCCGGCATGATAGACGGTGCGCTCGCCCTCGATGACGTAGCCCTGGTAGTCCTTCGTGTAATGGAATGGAGGCCTGACGGAGAAATGGAAAGCGGGAACAGCGGTTATCCTGACAGGGCCAACGGTGGTGCTCTCCCACCAGCCGATGCCGACGGCGTTCCGGTGACAGGCCCTCCTCACTATCCCCCTCAGGTTGGGATAGCTCACGACGGGCACGCTCTTGTCGAGCATGCACAGTGACCGTTTGTCCAGATGGTCGAAGTGTCCGTGCGATATCGTGACAAAATCAATCCCATCGAGCGCCCCGTCGTCGAGGCGCAGCCCCACTTTCCTCCTGGGGCCGACCCACGCTATCCGTTTGGTCAAGAGGGGGTCCGTGATGAACTTGCAGCCCCTCATCTCGACGATGCAGGTCGCATGGCCGACATAGGTTATCTTCACTGTACAACCCCCGTTCGTCGATGGACAGGCTCACGCCTGCCGTTCGAGCTTGTGGATGTATATCAGGTTGGTCGGGGTCCCGTATATCGGGAAACCTGCAGTGACTATTATGCGGTCCCCTCCTGTGGCGAAGCCCTTCTTGCGCGTCAGCTCTCCGGCGAGATTGAATATCTCCGTAAGGTCCGTGGGCATCTTGATGCAGACGGGCGTGACGCCCCATATGAGGGCGAAACGGTTGGCCACTTTCTGGTTCTCCGTGAGCATCAGGATGGGTTTGTCGGGCCGGAGCCTCGATATCCTCATGGGCGTCGTGCCGCGGGCCGATGGCGTGACGATGGCTGTTATCTCCTGCTCCTTCGACGCGTCGAATACCGCATGTGCGATGGCATCGGCAATGTCCATCTTCCTGGATGACTCTTGCACGAAGAGGGGAAAATCCAGTCCAGAAGCGTTTTCGGCCTCTATTGCGATGGCGCCCATTATCCTGACTGCCTCGATGGGATATTTTCCGACGGCGGTCTCCTCGGACAGCATGACAGCGTCCGTGCCGTCTATGACCGCGTTCGCGACGTCCGTGGTCTCGGCCCTCGTCGGCTTTGAGGCCTCCACCATCGACTTGAGCATCTGGGTGGCCGTGATGACCGGTTTGCCCGCGCGGCGGGCACGGGCCATTATCTCCTTGGCGACTATGGGCACCTTCTCGAGCGGAATCTCGACACCAAGGTCGCCGCGGGCTATCATGATGCCGTCGGAGACGTCCAGGATGTCCTCGAGGTTCAGGACCGCCTCGGGCTTCTCTATCTTCGAAATTATCGGGATGGATGCGGCGTGCTCCTCGAGGACGCACCTGGCGTCCTTGACATCCTTGGCCTTTCTCACGAACGAGGCCGCAAGATAATCGAGCTTCTCCCGGACGGCGAAGGCAATGTCCTTCTTGTCCTTCTCGGTTATGGCGGATATCTTCAGGCGGGAGCCGGGCAGATTCACGCCCTTGTGGGAATTTATCTCCCCGCCTATCACGACATCGCAGATGATGTCTTTTTTCGTCCTTTCCCTGACCTTGAGCTCGAGCGCCCCGTCCGCCAGAAGGATGGTCTCCCCTTCCTTGACCTCGGCGGCAAGGTTCGGGTAGGTTACGGAAGACCTCTCATGGCTTCCCTGGACCTCCTCGGAGGTCAGCGTGAACTTCTGGCCCTGCTTGAGCGTGACGGCGCCGTTGGGGAAATCCCCGAGCCTTATCTTGGGCCCCTGGAGGTCCCCCAGTATGCCTATGACCTTTCCGACGGAGTCGGCGGCCTTGCGCAGGAGCTTGATGCGGGCGCTGTGCTCCTCGTGCGTTCCGTGGGACATATTGAGGCGCGCCACATCCATCCCCGCCGAAATCAGCTTCTTGAGCATCTCCTCTGACGACGTTGCGGGCCCGAGAGTGCACACTATCTTCGTTTTGCGAATTCTGTCGACCATCCCATCACCGGTCCGGCGCTACGGCTCCCGTATGCGCTTTTCATGAATTTAAGGGAATTGCGGCCCTTCAGTGCGAATGCCGCTTGCCGGAACGGGCCCTCTTTTTCTTTGCAGGGCGCTTGTGCGCCTTGGGATGCTTGTGGCCGTGCCCTCCCTTCTTCTCGTTTTTCGATAAGGAGCGGACATAGACATATCTGAGCGGTCCGGGGCCCTTGTTGCGGACGTTGTGGAGCACGCCATCGGCCACGAAGAACGAGGAGCCGGCCCTCACGAGGTTCTTTCCATGCTCCAGCTGGACGGTCGCAACTCCCTCGAGGACGATTATGATCTCTTCCTTCCCTTCCGTCACATGGGCCCCGGTCTCATCACCGGGTTCCTTGAGGACGACACGGCCCCGGATGAATTTCGAATCATTGGGAGTTATCCTGCCGGGTATGAGGAGCTTCTTCGGGACCTCTCGCGACCTTCCCCTTTTCCGAGCCATTTCAGTGTCCCCTGCTGTCCCAACAAAATCAAAATGGAATAAAAGATAAAAAAAATTAAAACGGAGGGCTCACGCCGGAGCGAAGCCCTCGATGTCAGTAATTGAGCCCTTGCGTTTGTTTGCCGCCACCAGGCGCGCCTTGACCTTCATGCCTATCTTGCACTTGGCCGCCGGGGCCAGCACCTTGTGCATCAGCACCGTCGAGGCTCCCTGGAGCCTTATCAGGCCAAAGACCTGGGGCGCCGGAAGCGGGTCGCCGTGGGCGTTCGTGTCCGTGACGGTGAATGCCTCCAGAATGCCAGTAGCGGGAATCTTCACGATCTTTTTGACCCGCACGAAGCATTCCTCGCAGAACATCACAGGCGGGACGTAGACCTTCCCGCACTTGTCGCAGACGCCTCCGGTGAAGTTCCCCTTCTTCTTGAGCTCCACGAAGAACTTCTCGTGGTGCTCCGGCATTGTGTAGGCGAACTTTACCGGAAAACTGCCCTTCATGAACTTGACATCCTCGACCCTCTCGACCTTTTTAACGATGCCCATTCAAATCACCTCACCGGCTTGAAGTACCTGATGTCCGTGATGTCCCCGGTCCTTTCCTCCGGGGGCTTCCAGACGGCCTTCACCTTCATCCCTATCTTGACCTGCTCGGGCTTCACCTCACCGAGGAGGTGCAATATGCCCATGCCCTTCGTTGCGCCGTCAATCTCGATGACGGCGGGTATCTGGGGCACCTTCTGCCTCGATGCGTCCGTCTTGATGTAGCAGATGGCGAAGGTGTTGACCGTGCCCGTGTCCTTGACGGGCACGAACGTGTCCGTCGTGCAGAAGCACTCCTCGCAGAACATCCTCGGGGGGACCATGATACGTTCGCACTTGGGGCACCTGACGCCGAGTATCTTGCCCGCCTTGAGCCCCTTGAGGTAGGTGCCGATGGCCACTCCCGTGCTCCAGTTGTAGTTGAGCCGCAGGTCGAACCATTCCTCCATTAGCACCTTCTTCTTCTTGATGTCCTCGTCGGAAAGCGCTGTACCGGCAAATTTCTGGTTCCAGTCCATCATCATCACCTCCTAGTTCCTCATGACCGTCACGGTGCCGACCTGCATCAGATCTCCCCAGGCCTGGGCCACGCCGGTCCTCGGATTGTTCTTTATCTGTCTTCTCCCCGCTTCCCCCCTCAGCTGCCAGAACAATTCGCACAGCTTCATGACGCCCGTGGCGGCGATGGGATTTCCGACGCCCAGCGCACCGCCCGACGGGCAGGTCGGGAGGGCGCCGTCCCTCTGCGTGACGCCCTCTCTGGTGAGCTTGGGCGCCTCCCCCTTGCCGCACAGCATCAGGCCCTCCATGTGGTGCAGCTCCTTGTAGTCGAACGGGTCGTAGGGCTCGGCGAAGTCTATCTGCTTGCGCGGGTTGTCGATGCGGGCCATCTTGTAGGCCATCCTGGCCGCATACTCGACGTATTTGGGATAGTAGAGGTCGCGGTCCGTCCAGTAGGCCGTGTCGAGGTGCCACCCGACACCGTCGATGAATACGGGATTGTCCGTGTATTTCTTGGCAACTTCCTCCGAGCACAGGATTATCGCCGCCGCGCCGTCGGAGGTCGGGCTGATGTCGAGCCTTTGCACCGGATAGGCCAGCGTCTCGGACTTGAGCACATCGTCGACGGTTATCTTCATGCCCAGCTGCGCCGACGGGTGGTCAAGCGCGTTCCCGTGGTTCTTGACGGACACCAGCGCTATGTCCTCCTTCTTGATATTGTGCTTGGTCATGTATCGGTTCATCTCGAGAGCGAATATCCACACGAGGTTGGGCCCCAGGGGCCTCTCCGTGAAGTTGTCGAATATAGTCAGGAACGCGGCCTGCGGGTGCGGGAAGCACGACGACATCTTCTCCTCGCCGATGACCATGCAGGTGTCGAACATGCCGGATGCTATGTGCCACCAGCCGTGGCAGCCCAGGAACACTCCGGTGCCGCCGCCGACATAGGACCTCGTGTAGGGTTTCTGGAAGGCCCCGCTGCCGTCGCTGAGGTACTCGGCCTTCATGTGCATGGCGTCGAAGGCGTCGGGGGCGGTACCCTCGGCAACGCTCTCGATGTCCTTGAGCTCCATGCCCGCGGAGTCGAGCGCCATTCGCGCCGCCTCGAACGAGAGCTCCTTCCCGGTCTCCTTGGCCCTGCGCATGAACTTTGTAATCCCTGCTCCAATGACACATACGCGTCTCATCGGGCATCACCTCCGTTGTCGTTCGAGAGTAAAGCAACCGCTCCCGAGGTCGTCGGCACACCTCTCCACGACTGCACGAGCGCCCGGTTGGCGTCCTTTATCTGCCTGGGGCCCGCGGTGCCCCTGAGCTGGTATACGGCCTCGGCGAGCCTCAGCAGCCCCGTGGCGTCCAGCAGGTGCCCGCAGCCCAGGCTTCCGCCGGACGGATTGACAGGCGCCCAGCCGTCGGCCTCGAAGTCCTGGTAGTCCAGCGGGTCGCAGATTCCGAGCGCCCCTGCGTGCTGTATCTCCTTGTAAGCATAGGTGTCGTCTATTTCGAACAGGTCCACATCCTGGGCGCCGTAGCCTGCCTGCTTGGAGGCCATCTTCATCGCCAGCGCAGCATACCTGGCATTGGCCCAGTCCCGATTCTCGAGCGTCGGAGTGTCGTTCATCCATCCGATGCCGTCGATCCAGATGGGATTGTCGGTGAGCTCCTTGGCCCTTTTTTCCGATGCGACTACGAACACTAGGGCGCCGTCCGCCGGTGCGCTCATCTCGAGCTTCTTCATGGGCGGGAACGAGTCCTCGGATTTCATTATCTCAGCGACCTCGATCTTCGCCGGATATGCGGCGTTCGGATTTTTCAGGGCGCTGGCCCTGTTCTTGGCGACGACCTTCGCGCACTCCTCACGGCTGACCCCGGAATCGTACAAAAAGCGCGACATCTCCAGCCCCGCTATCATGTGCGGGTTGAAGTTCAGCGGCCTGTTCAGTATCGGGTCGAACGCCAGCGACATCACCGACAGCGGCGACACGACCTCGGAGACCTTGCTGTGGCTCTCCACCGCCACCACCCTGAACTGTCCCGTCTTGACCTGCATCGCCGCGGTCGCTATGCCGTGCAGGCCCTCGTTGCCGATGGTGCACACGGGCCGCAGCGCGCCGCCTATCTGGTCCGGCAGGTACTCGTCGAATATGCTCGTGCCCTCCCAGAAGTCTTCCGAGACGCCGATGAACGAGTCCACGTCCTTCCTCGGGTTTATGCCGACGTCCTCGTACGCACGGACGGCGGCCTCGTACATCAGCTCCTTGTAAGAAACTTCCGGCGAAAAGGGTTTCAAAGATGTCTGCCCCACTCCCACAATGGCTACTTTTTTCACTGGAACGACCCCCACTATCACGGCAAATCACGAATCGATTATATAATATCTACCAAACAGGCCCTCCAACGACGAAACATGGACCTTCCCTACGATGATGGGCGAAGCCGTCCCCCAATGGCGCGGGAAACTGTTTTTATCCCGAGGGTGCATAATGGGCCCTAGGTGAGCTGATGCCCAAGAGCCTCGATGCGATATTCCGTCCCCAGTCCATAGCGGTCATAGGCGCCTCGCGCGAGCGGGGCCAGGTAGGGCGCGAGATAATCCACAATCTCATCAAGTACGAGTTCAAGGGCGCCGTATTTCCCGTCAATCCGAGGGCGAACACCATCTACAGCATGAAATGCTATCCCAGCGTCACCGCCATCCCGGACCCGGTGGACCTTGCCATAATCGTCGTGCCGGCAAGGATCGTGCCGGCGATAATGGAGGAGTGCGGCAAGAAGGGCGTCCGCGGGGCGATAATCATAAGCGCCGCATTCAAGGAGGTCGGCGAAAAGGGCGCGAAGCTCGAGCTCGAGGTCGCCCAGATATGCAAAAAGTACGGCATCCGCGTCGTCGGCCCCAACTGCATGGGCGTCATCAACACGGAAGCGGATGTTCGCATGAACGCCACGTTCGCCATCACGATGCCCATCGACGGCTCCATCGGACTGATGTCCCAGAGCGGGGCGCTATGCGGCTCCATCCTCGACTATTCGATGGAATCGAACATAGGCTATTCCAAGTTCGTGAGCATGGGAAACAAGATGGACATTTCAGCCAACGATCTGCTCGAGGCCTGGGAGAACGACGATGCCATAAAGATAATACTGATGTACATCGAGAGCTTCGGCAATCCCAGGAAGTTCACAAAGATAGCCCGCTCAGTGACTCGCAAGAAACCCATCATAGCCGTCAAGTCTGGCCGCACGCTGGCAGGAGCGCGCGCCATCTCATCCCACACCGGCTCGCTAGCGGAAGCGGACGTCGCCACGGATGCCGTATTCCACCAGTGCGGCGTTCTCAGGGTCACGTCCATCGAGGACCTGCTGGACCTGTCCAAGGCGTTCTCCACCCAGCCGCTCCCGGCCGGCCCCAGAACCGCCATCCTCACGAACGCCGGCGGGCCCGGCATAATGGCCACGGACGCGTGCATCAGCCTCGGCCTGGAGATGGCCCAGCTCGAGGAGAGGACCAAGCGCACGCTCAGGGAGCATCTCTCCGAGGCCGCGGCGATAAACAATCCCGTCGACATGCTGGCCGACGGCACCCCTCCGATGTACGAGATGGCGCTGGACGCTCTCATGCAGGACAAGAACGTCGACGCCTGCATCGTGATATTCGTGCACCCGCTGATGACTGACGCAGCGCAGGTGGTGGCCTCCATCCGAAGGGCGGCAGGCCACAGCGACAAGCCCATCCTTGGCGTGATAATGAGCGCGGAGGACCAGAAATGCCTCGAGGAAGGCACGGGCGGCACCAAGTTCCCCGTATACAGGTTCCCCGAATCGGCGGCCAAGGCGCTTGCCGCCATGTACCGATACCGTCAGATAAAGATGAGGCCGGAGGGCAAGGTCCGGCGGTTCGATTCCCACGAGGATGCCGCCAGGAGCATCATCACGGCCGCCAAGGCCGCAGGCCGCAAATGGCTCACGGGCTCCGAGGTGGAAGGCGTCCTGAAGGCCTATGGCTTCGAGATGCCTAAATCGAAAATGTGCAGGAGCGGCGAGGAGGCACTGGGAGCTGCCGCCGAGCTCGGATATCCGGTGGTCATGAAGATGGTCTCGCCGGATGTGCTGCACAAGTCAGATGTGGGAGGCGTCCAGGCGGACATCCGCAACGACACGGAGCTCCAGGAGGCATTCGACAGGATGACCGCCGGATTTGCGATTATAAAGGAGAAGAGCCCGAATGCCGTGCTGGAGGGAATAATGGTCCAGGAGATGGTGAAGGCCGGAAAGGAGACCATCCTGGGAATGACCATGGACCCCAACTTCGGCCCCATCCTGGTGTTCGGATTGGGCGGCGTCTATGTGGAGGTCCTCAAGGACATCTCCGTGCGCGTCGCTCCGATCACGGACACGGATGCGATGGAGATGGTCCGCGCCATCAAGGGATTCCCGATACTCAACGGCGCCAGGGGCGAGAAGCCAGTGGACCTCGACAAGCTCTCGGAATATCTCCAGAGGCTTTCCCAGATGATACTGGACCTGGGCGAGATAAAGGAGATGGACATCAACCCGCTGGCCGTCTTCGAAAAGGGCAAGGAGTTCAAGGTGCTCGACGCGCGAATAGCAATCGGCTGAGCGCATCTTTCTCCTCCCAAGCGTTTCCTGCGAGCGCATTTTTCCCTCCCGACCATTTTATTCGGGGTCGCAACGCCATCCAGCCCATTCTCCCTCTTTCTTCATTATATATGATATAGAAACGTAGATTAAGCCCCCGGACCAATGACATCTATCGCTTTCAAGAGGTGTGTGTAATGAGGAAGCTCGATTCCGTGTTGTGCATCGTCGTGATGATATCGGCCAGCCTGTTGGTATTTGGCGGCTCCGCAGGCGCCAGCGCCGCTCCCAGGGCCAACGAGACCTGCAATGTCCCGACCTGGAACCCCGGCGATACCTGGAACATGAGCATCAACTACAACCCCAACACCCAGACCGTGAGCTCCGGGATAACCATCACCATCACCAATTACCAGGAAACGACCTCCCATGTGATGCGCGGGACCCGCCTCTACGGCGGGCACAACAGCTACATCCTTTCCGTCTACTCCAACTACTCGTCGGCCGGGACCTGGGACGCCGGAGGAGGCCTCAGCGGCTCCATCTCCGATACAGGCCATACCGTCGGCGAGCAGTACCAGCGGGTCTCCGACCTAGCGTACGTCGGTTCCGACCTCAACATGAGCGGGTCCCAGGACATAGGTCTCGGTCCCACAGCGTACAATGTGAGGGCGCTCTCGACATCGGACACCCCGACGACCTACTTCAAGTTCCCGCTCATATGCTCGAGCCCCAACCAGACCTGGCACACTGCGTCCGCCCAGACCACCCAGATAACCGGGACCGCCTCGGAGACGCAGATCAACACCTACATTTTCGATTCATATGTCGAGGGCTACGAATCCACATTCGTGCAGGCCGGAACATTCGACACCTTCCGTATAAGGAACGCGGGCACGCAGGACAGGGTCATCGGCGGCCAGCCACAGGCCCAGGTGCCATACAACGGGAACATATACTACGCTCCGGAGGTCAAGCACGAGGTCAAGGACACCAACATCGGCATGACGGTCACCTCGTACTACCTCGAATCTCCCAAGCCCGACCTGTCCATAGGCCAGGCCAACATCACCCTCAACGCCACCGCCACCGTCGGCAAGGCCCTGAAGGTGAACGGCAACGTCACGAACAAGATAAAATCAGGGGCCTGGATGGGCAACGCCACCGATGTCGTCGTGCGCTTCTTCGACGGCAGCAACCAGATAGATACGGACCAGACCTACATCGGCAACATGACGCCCGGCATGACCCGCAACTTCAATGTCACCTGGACGCCCGATGCGGCGGGAACCCACACAATCAAGGTCACCGTGGACCCCGACGGCCTGATAAACGAGCTCGACAGGACCAACAACGAGGCCACCTTGGACGTGAATGTCATCGAGCCCAGGCCCGACCTTTTCATCAACGCCAACGACATCAACATGACATCCTCCCCGACCATCAACTCGGACAACAAGGTCGCCATCAATATCCACAATATAGGTTCCCTTGCGGCATCGGGCGTCTCGGCCCGCTTCTACGACGGGGTCATCCAGATAGGCACGGACCAGACCGCGGCCAGCATCCCCATCGACGGCACAGTCGCTGCAAGCGTCAATTGGAAGCCGGATGTGCTGGGAGCCCACACCATCCGCGTCAAGATAGACGAGTTCAACACCATCACGGAGCTGAGCGAGACCAACAACGAGGCCGCCATCTCCGTGAGCGTGGGCCAGCTGCCCTACGCCTTCAGTCTCGAGACCCAGAACGACGCGCTCGCCACGAACCCCGGCGTTGGCGCTGTCTACACAATCGCATTGCGGAATGTGGGCACCAAGTACGACACGGTGGACCTCAAGGCCTCCACCGCACCCACGGACTGGACGGCGGCCCTCAGCAAGAACAACATCGCCATATCCGCCGGAGGCGTGGAATCGTTCACGCTCACTGTGACCCCGCCCGCGGGAGCCGCCGCCGGTCTGCAGGCCAACATCACCGTGACGGGCACGTCCCGGGGCAACATATCCATGAAGCAGACCGTTCCCACGACCACGACCGTGAACAGGGCCGCCGGGACTGAGCTTTCGCTTTCAACCCCGTCTGCGAACCTGCATGGCATGCCTGGCGACACGAAGACCTACACAGTCACCATCAAGAACACGGGCAACGCCAAGGACACCTTCGACCTCAGCGTGGACTCGCAGAAGGGCTGGACCTCGCAAGTCCTGGGGGACAAGAAGACCTCGGAGCTCGCCTCGGCCGAGACCTACAGCGTGAAGGTCACCACCACCATCCCCACCAACGAACCCGCGGCGTCCAAGGACATCCTGACGCTCGAGGCCAAATCGCGCTTCAACACATCATACAAGGAATCCATCGACATCCTGACCACAGTGGACCAGCTCCACGATATCGCCGTCACCGTGACGCCTGCGGAGGTCACCGTGGACCCGGGAACGTCCGGCAGATACACCATCAAGATAGTCAACAACGGCAACGGGCGCGAGGTCATATCGCTGGGCCTCAACGCATCGCCAGAGCTGCCGACGGCATTCACGGTATCTATGGACTCCTCGGTCGATGTGGCCGCCGGAAAGGAGCGCGAGTCGACGCTCACGATAGCCACCAAGGACGACTCCGTGGCAAAGACCTACACCCTGACCCTCGATTTGCGCCCCCAGAGCGGGAACGGAACGGTCTCGAAGCTGCTGACTTTCATCGTGAAGCACGTTCCGGCCTGCGCCATCGATGCGCTGCTGGCCTATGTCAAGACGGATGTCGGGAAGACGGTGACATTCACGCTGACCGTCAGCAACGACGGCAACGGAGAGGACACGCTCACGCTAACGATAGTGGGATTGAGCCCCTCCTGGAACGCAATGTTCCTGGACTCGAACACCATCAAGCTGGTTGCTAGGACCTCGAGGGATATCACGATGTCCGTCAAGGTCCCGTCCGGCTCCTCGGGAGACACCAGCTTCACCGTGCAGGTGAAATCCGGAAAGGACACCTCCAAGACGGATTCGGTGATGCTCACCGTTTCCGCCAAGGCCAAGGCCACGGCCAGCAATGACTGGCTCATGCCCCTGGTAGCGGTGATGGTGGTCCTTGCCGCCGTCGGGGGCTTGGCGGCGTTCGCCCTTTCGAGGAAGAAGAAGTCCCCGCCCGCCCGGGCCGTCACCCCGGTCGAGGAGATAACCAAGGACGTCGACAAGCCGGCCGAGAAGAAGTCGGCGGACACCAAATCGGAAGAGGCCAAGCCCGAAGCGAAGTCCGAGGAACCCAAGCCGGGCGAGAAGGCCGAGTAACCGATGCCCGGCGAGAGCAAGTAGGCAGGGCGCCTAATCCAGCGTGATATCGAAGACGAAATGCGATTCGAAGGTGGAGTAGCCGCGCACCAGCCGGCATGTTATCGCCGACGGCTTGCGACCCTCCCTTGCTACAACGGAAGCAAGCTCCTCCTTCCGAACGGCCCTTTTATCGGGCTCAATGATGTCGTAGAAGTGGACAGTCGCACCGGGCCGTGCCATCCCGAGAGCCACCTGCAGAAAATCGAACGCGCTGTGGGGCAGGTTCATTATCAGCCGGTCCGCCTTCGGGAGCTTGCCGGCCACATTTCGAATGTCGCCCAGCATGGGAACGACGCCGGTCACATGGTTCAGCTTGATGTTCCTCTTCAGGTAATCGATGGCCGCGGGGTTGATATCGACGGCGTACACGGCGGAGGGCGAGGCCCTCTTGGCGATGGTGATTGAAAAGGGCCCGATGCCGGCGAAAAGGTCAGCCACGACCTCCCCCTTCTTCACCAGTTCGGCGACACGCGCTCTCTCGGTCGCAAGGCGCGGTGAATAGTAGACCTTGGACGGGTCGACGGCGAACCTGAGGCCGTTCTCCATGTGCACGGTCTCCAGGTCCTTCTCGCCCGCTATGACCTCCAGGTCGCGGATGCGGTCCTCGCCCTTCACTCCCCGGTCCCAGGCCACGGAAACGGCCTCGGCGCGAGACCTCAGGAGCGCCTCTCCGATCTCAGAGCGATATTTCGCGACCTTCGCGGGGATCTTGAGCACGATGACCCTGCCAACGACGTCGTAGGCCCTCGGCAGAAGCTCCATTATGTCCGGAGGCAGGTCCAGCAGCTCGCGGTAGTTCTTCGGAATTCTTTTGGAGGGCTCCAGGGCCCTGTCCTCGATGGTGCCAAGTGCACTCACCGCTTTCAGTTCGGAAGGCCCGAGGTCCTCCCGCAGGGGCAGCCATACCGAGTCCCCGTCGCGGGACACCTGAAGGTCGCCCCTGAGGGCATTCAGTCCCTTGAGCGCCTGGCGCACCCCCTCTGCACCCTTGCGCAAGACGCGCAGGCACCTGGCCGTTGCGCTCTTCATCGGGGCGGTATCTTCGTCCTCCGCAATAAACAATTTCACGGCGGCCGCTTCATCCCAACCGTCATCGCACTCTCAAATCGCAGTCCCTCCGGGCCGCCAACATTCCCCTCAATCCATCCATCCCCCCTTCCATCCAGCAACCATTCATTCCATTCACGGGGGAGCGGAGCGCAAATATTAGCTACCCCAAGCCCGATTTCCATGCGTGTCCGAAAAAAAGGGCGGGACCGCGAAGGCCGGTCCAGGCCTTACGTTCATAGGCCTCGGGCTCCACGACGGGCTCGATCTCAGCGGCCGTGCGCTCGAAGCTGCCCGCTCCTGCGACGCGGTTTTCGCCGAATTCTACACTTCGGTCCTCACGGGATCCACGCTGGAAGAGCTCGAAAAGGCCATTGGAACGAAGATAATCCTTCTCGACAGGGAAGGCGTGGAGGGCGCCGAATCCATCCTCGAGGCTTCGAAAAAGGGGCCCACATGCCTCCTCGTGGTCGGGGACGCAATGGCCGCCACGACCCACATCGACCTGAGGCTGAGAGCGCACAAGGCGGGCATCCCGACGAAAATAATCCATGGTGTGTCGGTCATGACTGCCGTGCCGGGCCTTCTGGGCCTCCAGCACTACAAGTTCGGCCGCACCACGACGCTTCCCATTCCGGAGAAGGGCTATTTCCCCGACAGCCCGTACGAGATGATACGCGAGAACCATTCGAGAGGGCTTCACACCCTCGTTCTCCTGGACATCCAGGCGCACAAAAAGAAAATGATGACCGCCAACGAGGCCCTGCACCTTCTCTCCGGGCTGGAAGCGCGGAACGGGGCGGGCATCCTCAAAGACGATGCACTGGTCTGCGTCGTGGGCCGGGCCGGCTCGGAAGAGCCGCGGGTGCGCGCCGGACCATTGTCGAAGATGCTGGAGGCGGACTTCGGGCCGCCTCCCCATTCCATAGTCATTCCCGGAAAACTGCATTTCATGGAAGCCGAGGCGCTCGTCGAGCTGGCGGGCGCTCCAAAGAAAATCATGGAAGGCCCCTGAGGCCTCACGATACTGAACCGGCCCGATGGCTCACTTCTTCAGATTGACGATCTCGTCCTGGGCCTTCTTTGCGTACATGAGCGCCTTGTCGTAGTTCTTGGCCCTGCTGAACGAGCGCGCCAGCTTCAGGAAATTGCTGGCGCTAGTGACATTGACGCCCTTGGTCTCGAATTCCTTCAGCGTCGTTTCCACGGAAACGAGCTGGGCCTTGACGGCCTCCTCGGGGCTCCCGCCGGCCGCAGGTTGCGGCAGGGGCGGCTGGGCCGAGGTAACCGCAGGAGCGGCCTTCTTGTCCTCCTCCTCCTTCCTCTTCCGCTCCGCCTCCTCGCGCTCGAGCCTTGCCTTGTCCTCCCTCTCCTTCTGGAGGCGCTCCTTCTCCAGGCTCTCGTGCTCGTGATGGTCCCTTTCCTCCTTCTCCCTCTGGAGGCGCTCCTTCTCGAGCCTCTCGCGCTCGAGCTTCCCGCGCTCGACCTTGTCCTTTATCGATTTCTCCTTGTCGAGCTGCTCCCTGCGCTCGCGGTCCGAGGCCTCCCTGGCCGCCTTCCGCTTCGCATCCTCCTCGCGCTCCCTGTCCGCCATGAGCTGCTCTTCGAGCTCAAGGAGCCTCCTTTCCAGGCGGATGTGGCCTCCGGGCTCGAGCAGCATCGAACGGACCTTCTTGAGGTCGTCCGGGTAGCGGTTCTCCTTCTCGAGCGCCACTATCCTCGGGACGAGGGCATTGAGCTTGAGGAGCTCCCCCTCGAACAGGCCGAATGCCTTGTCGATGGTGCCTAGGTCCCCTCCCATGGCGTCGTTGAGGCGTGAAACATCATAGCCTTGCGCCTTGAAGCCGTCGATTCTGGTCCTGAATGCGACCTTCCGGCGCTCGGTCTCCTCCTCCACCCCCTGGATGGCCAGCTCTATCTTCTGGATGACCAGCGGGTCCCGGAGGTTCGCGGAGATGGTGTCTATCTGAGCGGCAAAGGCACGGTCCAGCTTCGCCGCTTTCACGGAGAGCGTCTTGAGCTTCCTGAGGTCCTCCTCGTACCTGAGGAACGCACCCTGGATCGTGAGCAGGTCGGAGCTCATGGCCTTCTCGATCTCCGAGGTGTTGTATCGTTCTGCCTTCCAGCCCTCGAGGATATTGGCGAACTCCTCGCGCTGTGTGCCTATCTTCTGCTCTATCGCCAGTATCTCCTGCTCCATCTTCGAAATTCCGTCGGGGTCCTTGAGCCCCCTGCGAATCTCGTCGATGTCGCTTGCGAAGGCCTTGTCGAGCTTGTCCAGCTTCTCGCCGAACATGCGCAGCACCTCGAGGTCCTCCTCGTAGTGCGTGATGGCCTCCTCGAGCTCGCCCAGCGTCGAGGGCGGCTTCTCGAAGCGAGCCACGGAATATCCCAGGTTCCTCCACCCCTCCACCTTGGTGAGCAGCTCATTGCGCTTGTTCGCGGCCGCAGACTCGAGCTCCTTTAGACCCGCCTCTATCTCTTCGATGGCGTCGGGGTCGGTGCAGCGCGCCTTGAGAGCGTCCGCCAGCTGGGCGAAGACCCTGTCCACGGCGTCTATCCTGTCGACCAGCGTGGAAAGCTCCGCCAGGTCCGACTCGAAGACCTCGAAGGCGTTCTTGATGTCCTCGAGGTCCATCTTCATCACGGCCTCGAGCCTTGCGACCGAGATGCCCAGGCCGCGGAACTCATCCATCTTGGTTGCGAACTCCCTGCGCTTCTCCTCGCGCGCCAGCAGCCCTTTGTAGTGCGACCGGGCCTTCTCGAGCCTTTCCTCGAGGGTCTTGACGACCTGTCCCTGGCCCTCCACCGTGTTGGCATCGCCGGGCAGTGCCTCCTTCTTTGGGGCCGCCTCGGTGTGCTTCTCCTTGGGTTCCAGCGCCTTCTCGGAAACGGCCTTCATCTTGGCCTTGAGCTCGTTCTCCTTGGCTGCGATATCCTGGACGCGGCGGGCCATCTCGGCCTCTCTGGCCGCCACTTTCTCCTCGCGTGCGCCCAGCGCCGCTTCCTTGTCCCGGAGGGCGTCCTCCCTTTCCCTGAGGTCGTCGACCTTCTTCCGGATGGCCTCCTTGGCCTTGTCGTCAACGGGCGGCGGCGTGACCTTTTTCTTGAAAAGCGCGCCCATTACTAGGATTAGTTGGAGATTATTCATTACCCATCTTCCCTGTTGCGACCGTTTGTTCCAATATCACATAGTCCATTATTTAACTTTTGGCCGACGGGCTTTTTTATCGGTAACGGCCCCCTCTTCTTCCTCCGAGGCGCTGTTTCCGCGCGCCAATAATGCACACACCTCTTTTTGAGGTCGGTCACCGGACCATAATGAGCGCGTACCTGTTCATGGCCCGTTTTTGCACCGTCACCGGACCATCAGGAAAGCGTATCTGTTCATCTCCTGCCTGGTGTCCGTCAGGACCTCGATCGGATATCCGACCGATTTCACGGTCGCGAAGACATCCACCGCCATGGCCTCGGGAGCGGGCCTCGCCCCTTTCTTGTTGAGGCAGTCCCTCCTTGTTCCGGCGCATTCCCTGCAGAGCCCGCACGAATCCATGGGGAGCAGGAAGGCCTTCCTGTTCCCGGCCAAAAAGACCTCGCGCTCGAGCTCATGCAGCTTCCCGTTCACCCCGGCGCTCCATTTGTGCCTGTCCTGTGGCTTCCGGACCTTCTTCACGAACCGGAAAACCACCGCCTCCCCGTAATCCTTGAAGAACAGCGCGCACTCCTCCACGGAGGGCACCTCCGGAGGGCAGCAGCCCGACTTTCCGTAATTGCCGCAACCGAAGATGCATTTCATGCGCACCCAAGTCGCCACAATTATCTTCGCAGGGTCTATCCATTTGAAATCGGAATAGCCCCTCTTCCGGAACAGCGCCTCCAGCTCCTTTCTCGTGGACATCCAATCGCCTCGTCGCAGTGTGATGTCTGTGCGTCCCAAAAAACCTTATGTCGGCTTTTCGATGCCATCCCAATCATCGTGCGAGGGTTGCCGAGCCCGGAAAAGGCGCGGGACTTAAGATCCCGCTCCGCAGGGATCCGCAGGTTCAAATCCTGCCCCTCGCAAAACTTCTTTTCAAGAAGTTTTATCAAGAAACGCTTCGCAGGCGGCTGGACGCCAGTTGCGTCCAGCCGCAGGCTCGCCGTCCATGACAGCTCGCCTGTTGCTCGGACCTGACGGTCCTCGCCCATGCGGGGCAGGATATTGAACCCCTGGGTTCATCCGGGAATTACATCGCAATGGAATTTCTGGAGATGAAGACCTGACCGGAGTGGCTAGTGGTCTTCCGAAAATCCTGCCCCTCGCAAATTTCCGCAGATAATTGGGTAAGGAAGACCGAGGTCTTCCGGTTCGCAATTTTCCGCGGGAAATTGAGTGAGGAAGACCGAAGGTCTTCCGGTTCGCAATACTTCTTCATGGGAGCGCGTTCAATGAGCCCGCGATATTATTGTTACGAATGAATAGTACCTTGTAACCGCTCTGTACATGTCCACCAGACGATTTGAGAAGTATCGAGTCACCTGCGTTCAACCTTGGCCAATTCCCCTCACCAGACCGGTCGTTGTTGTTGACCATGAAATCCGCTGTCTCTCCGACGGAGAGCAAAGAGTCAACCGTCTTTGCGCCTGTATTCGGGTCGATTATCTGCATATGAAGGCCGCTCAGATAGCGAACTCCAACAGTAATGCTTAGTGTCCAGTTCTCGTCCGTTTTTTCCGCTCGCAACCCCATGGTCTCTGAGTCCGTCGGTTGGAATTGGGGTGGCTGGGGATAGAGCGCTACTGAACCAGCGATAAGTATCAGCGCTATTGATGTGGCAACAACAATCGGTTTTACATTTTTCCGCCAAGTGGGCCGTGGTCGCTCGATAGAGATTAGGGTTGCCGCAGTAAAGCAAAGAAGCGCTGAAATGTATGGTAGGTACCAGCCGGTGTCCGGTGAATATGTATACAAACGATGGTGGACATTGCCAGGTGCCCCTATCTCATAATCATGTTCATCGTAAGAGTACCAGAACGGGAGTACCTTCGAGTATTGGTCGTTTTTATCCGCATTCATTGCGACAGGCAATTCCTGCATGAAAAACAACGGGACAAAAAGACTAAAAATCGCCGCAGCAAGGCCCAGAGATGCTGCAATCGTCCGTTTTCCTTTCAGAATTGCGACAAACAACCCTGCGATGAACAAGACCACAAGCAAGATCGCAATAATATCAAGTACCTGGCAATATGAAAAGAGCATAGCTGTAGAATCGGCTCTCTGCACATTCGCCCATGGTCTATAATGGGCATTGATTGTTTCGGGAGAACTATCTTTCGTTCCTGTGAAAAAATACTGTGTTTCATAGCTCTTGACCAAATTGTTTGAATCCGGCCCATCACGCAAAACAAAATGATACCACGGGCTGAATAATGAGAATATTATCAGTCCCATGCTCAAAATCCCCATTGGAATGTAAAGGAACTCCATTTTGCTTCTGGGCTTGTGCCCCGTAGACGGGTTATTAGTATGAACATCCCCAGAATGAGCTTTCACGTTCAATGATTAGGATACTCATTCCAGATAAATGTTATTGCTGAGGTGCGAATTTTGCCTTTCGAGATATCCCTACAGTGACGCCGGTCTCAATCCGCTACAATATCTTTCTTCGGGATGATGACGACGCGGTCCCTCTTCTCGATTTCCGACATCAGGATGTCCGTGTCCAGCAGGTTCATTTCTTCCGCTTCCTGAGGCTCTCCACTCCGTTCCTTATGTCATCTCCGCTCTCTTCGGGAGGGCGGGCCTTGATTCCCCTGTCGGCCAGAATCTCCTTGAACTCTTCGAGGGTCACACCGGCGATTTCGGCGCACTTGCTGAGGGCGTAGCGGCCTCTCCTGTACATCTCGACCGAGGCGGCCAGCCTCATCTGGGGCTTGTTGTGGAAAAGGGTGCGCAGGGCATCCCTGACGACCTCTGACTTGTTGGTATAATATCCGGCCTCTATCACGGCCTGGATCTCCCGTTCCTGTATCTCCGATATGCTGTAAGCGCTGGGCATTGAATCTCCCCTGATAACTATTGATAACTATTGATATATTTCACCCTTGCGCCGGAACACCATCATTTACATGGTGTACAGCGCAGAAAATCCATAAATTCTCGAACTGCATAGACATCGGCATGGCCGAACACGACTGCTCTTCATGTTTCATATGCCGCACCTACGAGCACCTCAAGAAGTGCTGGACCGAACCGGTCGCGGAGCTCTCGGAGCCTGAAACACGGTGGCTCATCCACCGGGGGCTCGAGGACGCCAAGGAGCACGACTTCATCTCCGAGAGGGATGTGGCCAAGTTCATAGACCTCGATTTTGCGCTCGGCCGCGACTGGCCCGACGACAAACGCTTCGTAGCGATACAGGCCCTTCTCAAGGACAGGAGCACCACACCCGAAAAAAGGATGGAGCGGCTCTACAAGGAATCGCAGGCAATTCTCACGAAGCAGGGAGTCAATGACAATGAAGTCGGCCACCGGTACCGGATTCCCCCGACGGAGCTGCAAAGGGAGGCCGCCTCAAGGACGGCGGCGCGCACGCTGAAGCTCCCGCCCGGCGCCATCGAGCTCGACGACGTCTCTGCGGATTACATGTGGGCCCGCGGCAGTCCGCTGTTCCGCTCTGTTGGCGGCGGAACCCGCCTTCTCGTGGGCGTCACCACGGACGCACGCTCTTTCATCTTCCACGAAGCGGGCGACATCCAGCGGAGCATCGTGGAGCTGAACGGTTTCCTGGGGGCGCAAAGGGTGCGGCCGCTGTGGGCCATCCCGCCGAAGGTCCACTGCCAGATGCTCAGACATTTCCTGTTCGGCAGGAGCGGATTCCTGGCCTCGTGGGAATTCCTCAACGGCCAGAGGAGCGCCCTCCCGCAGTGGACCATGCACTGCCAATCCGACGGCACGGCTCTCTTCGAGAAGTGCTGCGAGGAGCCGCGCTCCACATACGCACCTAATCATTGGATTCTGGACTTCAACTACTTCAACACCAGGGGAGGCGTGGAAAAGTGGCACGCATCCGGCAGCGAGAGCATGGTCCACGAGGCCGAGATGCAGGTCCTCGTCCCCGACGGAAAATTCACGTATCCCTACGGCTGATGGGCACAAGGCCACAAGGGACAAAATGGTACCCTTGTGGCCCCCTACGGTGAAGAGGGCGCGCACGGGGTGCAGCCACGCAAGCAGAGCACTCTTAGCCCTGCGCTGTGAATCGGAAGACCACGGTCTTCCTCACCCGAATTTCACGCAGGCGAAATTCGTGAAGAGAAACGACGACGGGTGGCCTTGCGGCCTGGTGGCCTTGTGGCCATGCGGCCTTGCAGCCTCGTGGCCTTATGAGTACCTCTCTTCCGTCCACGGGTCGCCGTGATTGTGGTATCCGCGGCTCTCCCAGAAGCCGGGCTCGTCCTCTTCCACGAATTCGATGCCCGTGACCCACTTTGCGCTCTTCCAGAAATAGAGACGCGGAACCACGAGCCGCACGGGCGCCCCGTGCTCCGGCGTTATTTGCTTTCCGTTGTGCGAGATGGCGAACAGAACATCGCCCTGGAAGAAATCCTCCATTGTAAGATTGGTCGTGAAGCCGCCCGCGCCGTGAACGATGACGAATTTCGCCCTCGGCCCGAGCTTCACGAGGTCCTTGATGGCTCCGGAGCCAACGCCTTCCCAGGAATTGTCGAGAAGGGTCCAGCCCGTGACGCAATGGATGTCAGAGAGGACCTTCACCTTCGGAAGCGCCATGAATTCCCTGTACGTCAGCGTCCTTTCCTTCTCGACAAGGCCGAATATTTTGAAGGTCCACGTCGCAGGGTCCAGATTGCGAACGCTTCCGGCATGGAGCACGGGCCAGTCCTCGACCTTTCGCTGGTTCGGGGGCACGCGCTGCTTCCTTTTTGTGTCGGGACTGATGATGATGCCTCCGGCCGGCTCCTCCTTCATGAATCATGATTTTCGGGCTGGAACATTACTCTTGCGACCATTTATGCGGCCCTCCCGAACGAGGGCAATGGGACTGAAAATGAAATATAATCAGGGGGCGATAGCGAAACCATGGGATTCAAATTCTGGAAGAATGCAGCGGACAAGAAGGAGCAGGAGCCGCCTGTCGAGGCCAGGAAGGAGGCCCCACCGCCGAACCTCATGCCCCCGCCTGATTTCGAGAAGGAGATCGTGACGGAGATAGACGGATGGGTGGAGTCCCCGCCTTACGGCGGGCCCGAGAAGCTTTCGCTCTCCCGCGGCACTGGCGCTCCGGAGGCCAAGGTGGTCTATTCCGGTCTCATTGTGACGGGCTGGCAGGACCCGGGCCACGGGCCGGAAGTGCAGCACAAGCCCGGCAATGCAAAGGCCACGGCGGAGCAGTGGGACGCGATAATCGCAGCAATGCGCAAGGACCAGCTGTGGTATGCGGCGGACCCGGGGCCCAACAAGAACATGTGCGGGACGAGGCTTTACATACGGCTTACGTTCGTGCTGAGAGAAAGTTCAGAGGGGGTTCCACGCTCCATAGTCGTGGGCTCGAACTATTTCCCTGACAGGATACCGGACGCGTTCCTGAACATAATGAACCTCATCGCCGCCACGTATCCGGACAGGAACATCCTGAGCGTCGCCCACTACGACTGAGCCGGCGTCCATACGGGGGATATGCCAGGTGTTTCAGCGAGAGCCGGACATCTGCCATCCCCATCGTGTGAAAAAGAGAAATAATCGGTAATGATATACGGTATGCGGAGTGTGTGGATGTGAAGGCGCTCGTGCTCGGGGCCGGAATGATGGGCCGTGCAATCGCATACGACATTGCGAGGGCCAAGGGTGTGGACGAGGTCGTTCTCGGGGATATCTCGCTCAAGGTTGCGAAAGAGGTCGCCAGATGGGCGGGGAAAGACAACATACGCCCCGTGAAGGCCGATGTCTCCAAGCTCGATTCCATAAAGAAGCTCATGAAGGGCATGGATGTCGCCGTCGGTGCCGTCTCCTACCGTTTCAACGTCGCGCTCTCGAAAGCGGCGATAGCCTGCAAGGTCAATTTCAACGACCTCGGGGGCAATAATACCGTCGTGCAGAACCAGCTGGCCCTGTGCGACAAGGCCCTAAAGGCCGGCGTCACCATAGTTCCGGACTGCGGACTTGCGCCCGGCATGGTGGCCCTGCTCGTGGCCCGCGCCGTCGAGAAATTGGGCACAGCGGACGATGTGAAGATCAGGGTGGGCGGACTGCCGACCCATCCCCAGGGCCCGCTCAATTACAAGATAGTCTTCCAGCCCGACGGCCTCATCAACGAGTATGTCGAGCCAGCCGTGGCCCTTCGGGACGGGAAGAAGGTCGAGCTCGAATGCCTGACCGATATCGAGGAGCTCGAGTTCCCGCCGCCATTCGGGAAGCTGGAGGCTTTCGTTACCTCGGGAGGCGCCTCCACGCTGCCGGACACCATGAAGGACCGTGTGAGGAACCTTGACTACAAGACCATCCGGTATCCGGGGCACGCGGAGAAGTTCAGGGCCGTCCTGAGCATCGGACTGGGCTCCACCAAACCTGTGAAGGTCGGCGACGTCAGGATAGCGCCGCGGGCACTGCTCAATCACATGCTGCTTTTGGCGCCGGAGCTCAACTATCCCGACAGGGATTCCGTTCTGGTGAGGGTCACAGCGACGAAGGGCGACAGGAAGGTCAAGTACGAGCTCGTGGACCTCGGCGAGCCCCAGCTGGGAATAACCGCGATGATGCGCACGACGGCATTCCCCGCTTCAACGGTGGCGTGGATGCTCGGCTCGGGAAAGGTCTCGAAGAAAGGCGCGTACCCGCAGGAGCTCTGCATCCCGGCGGAGCAGTTCATCCGGGAGATACGCAAGCGCGGCGTGGACGTCAAGCTCGAAAGATGATTGCAATCGGTCCAAGCCCGAGATTCGCCGCTTTTTCGATGTTCCCACTAGGTGACATAGAGGCGGAGCGGGGATTCCGGGGCGAATATCGCGGAATTCGGGTTCCGAGGGTAAGGGAGTGTTCAAACCGCGTACTAGAAAATATATATAGTGCACAAAGCCAGTTCTCTAGTAATGAAAATCAGGCTGAAAGGCAGATGGAAGTACGGTTCCCGCGGGCCGATGCTTGCCTTCGGCGCCGTGTTCGTTGCCGTGCTGTTCCTTTTTCCGCACCTGCCCCTTCCCTGGTTCCAGGCCTCGGACCACCTCAAGTACGACACCGCAAGGCCCGAGCCCGCAATGCCGGGAGCGGACACGGACGCCGACGGCCTCTTCGACAACATCGAGAAGCGCGTGGGCACCAGCCCCTACAATCCCGATACGGACCGTGACGGGATAACCGACGGGGACGAGTACCGCTACTGGACGACCCGCTACGACAAGGAGAGCGTCAAGAACGAGAGCGCCAAGTGGCTCAAGGACAAGTACACCCGCGAGGCCAAGGACCAGCTGGACGAGCGCTACCTTCCCACCGGCGACCTGGATGGCGACAAGCTCACCAATATCCGCGACCCGGATGCTGACGGCGACACGCTCCTCGACGGGGACGAGCTCGCCAAGGGCACCGACCCGGCCAACCCCGATACCGACAGTGACGGCATCACGGACGACAAGGACAAGTACAACACCCCCTCGGACCCGGGCTCATCCACCACCAATCCCAACCAGACCAAGCCTCCCCCGGATTACGAACCTTCGGCGTCGAACATGACCTCCGATACCATCGACCCGGGCAGCTTCAAGAACACCAGCTCCGGCGACACGAGGATACTTTTCTGGGTGGAGCCCATCGAGAAGCCCCGCTACTGGCGCACGGCGGCGTTCGAGAACTACGCCAACGGCGGCTGGACGGTCCTGTCCCCGTCCCGCTACGAGTACCACGGCGATTTCCTGCCGCAGGAGATAGAGAAACCAGGTGCGGTGCCGAATGATGCCTACAGGATGATATTCAACAACGAGACGACGGGATATTTGCCCAATGCCCTCCATTCCACGAGGCTCTACGAGAGCGAACCGCCCGCGGGGGTCATGCTGGACCGCCTCCAGAACTTCTACACGTCATCGTCCGTGCACGCCTACAGGTTCGACACGTTCGCGACGCCCTACACGGCCGAGGACCTCATGAAAGGCTACTTCTCGGCGGACAAGGTGCACTCCGAGCTCACGGCCGTGCCTGGCACTGTGCCACTCAGGGTGAAGGCCCTCGCCCTCACGATAACAACCGGGTCGGATACCGCGATGGACAAGATCAAGGCCATCCTGACGTACCTCAAGACCAATTACGCCTTCACGAACGAGCCCCAGGATGTTCCGGATGGCGTGGACATGGTGGACAACTTCCTGTTCTCCGCCCGTGCGGGCTCCAGCCTCGAGTTCGCCTCGTCGTTCTCGCTGCTGTGCCGCTACAATTCCATCCCATGCCGCTTCGTGACCGGGTTTGCGCTCGGCGACATCGTCGAGGGAAGGCGCGCCGTGAGGGCCGGCCACTTCCATGCCTGGGCCGAGGTGCTGTTTGCCAACCTTGGCTGGGTGCAGTTCGAGACGAGCACCTCGGACTTCATAAAATCGCCCAGCAAGGTGGGCGCCGCAGGGTCAGACCCCACGGTCGGGGACCTGAACCTCCAGAACGGGACCATCGTCATCGGCGGCGGAGGCGGGGGAACTACGCAGAACAACACCACGGAGCAGGAAATGCCGGTCGTCAACGCCACCTTCACCATCCGCTACGATGTGAGGCCCCAGCTCATCATGAAGGGCCAGCTCTTCGAGGTCAAGGGCACGCTTGTCGGGCCGACCGAGATAGGTGGCGGGGCCAACATCCAGGTGTTCCTCAACGAGACGGACAACATCGTGGGCAGCGGCAGGGCCGCAGCCGACGGCTCATTCGGGATACTGTGCAGTGCGGACCGTCATCCGGTGGGGGCCAAATCCGTGGGCATAAGGGCCTCGGCCACGAGCCGGAACGTGGTCTACACGGCCACGACGCCGGCCCTGACCATGAAGAAGGTCTACCTGTGCTCCAACACCACAGTATCCTTCGAGAGCAAGGATTACGTCGTGAGGGGCGAATACTTCCATTACTCCGTGCACATGGCCGACACCGGCGGGATGATGCCCCCGTGGGTCGAGCACGTGGAAGTGCTGTGGGACGGCGCGTTCATGGAGCGCATAGCGGTCGCCGCGGGGAACGATACCGAGGAGTTCATGGTCTCCGCCCTTCCGGGGCGCCATAACATCACCGCCGTCTTCAACGGCTCGCTGCCCTACCTTTACCCGTCGAACGTCACCAAGACGGTCTGGGTCAAGACCGGCGGGCTCACGATGCAGGTCGGCATCAACCCGGAATCGCCCGAGCTGCGGGTAGCGGGCACCCAGCTCTTCATCGACATCACCTTCTATGACGAGTTCAAGAAACCGATGGACATCAAGGACAATGTGACGGTCGCGCTCGACGGCCGCTTCGCTGTGATGGGCCCCGCGTCCTCCATATTGAAGGTCGATTTGAGCCCGTCCGTCGTGGGCAGGGGCACCCACAAGCTCACCGTGAAGTTCGCCGGGAACGATTTCTATCCCGAGCTCACCAATGAGATAGATGTCTTCATAAAGGGGACCACGAACCTGGTCCTCCAGACGAAGAGCTTCAGCGTCGGAACGCGCCAGAATCTGACCGGTTACGTGAGGGACAACCTGGGCAACCCGGTTCAGAGCGTCAACGTCAATGTCAGCTGGCTCGACACATTGGGCACCGAGAACAGGGTCCTGGCGGCGACCATCCACGACGGCTCATTCGTCTACAGCCTGTCGACGTACCTCAACACCCCTCCGGGCGGGATGCAGGTGAGCGGCACCTTCGCCGGTAACCGCGAGCTGGTCGGGTCCTCCAATTCCACATATTTGCAGCTCACATCCCCGTCGTACCTGAACGCCACGGTCCCCGCCAGCCTCACGCGTGGAGAGCCCTTCTGCGTCACGGGCGCATTGATGGACCATCTGTGGCATCCGATACCCAAAGCGCGCGTGGTGCTGAGCCTCGGAGGCTTCATGAGCGGCGTGGGCTGGACGGACGAGAGGGGCGATTACGCGATAGCATCGGAGGTGCCGTCGGCCCAGAACGCCGGGCCCGCCACGCTGGAGCTCAAGTACGCAGGGGAGGGCTACCGCGAGAGCGCAGAGAAGAAGTATCCCATCGCCGTGTATGCGCGGACGTCGCTCAACCTTTCAGCGCCCAAGAACCTCGAGCAGGGCGGCGATTTCGAGATAGTCTCGTTCCTCACGGACGACAGGGAAGCGCCCGTCATACGCCAGAATGTGACGCTCACGTTCGCCGGAATCACCTACAAGAGGCCGACGGACACCTACGGCCGGGCGGTGTTCCATCTCAAGTTCCCGCTCTTTTCCACGAAGGAGGACGTGAAGCTGGTCTACAAGGGAAGCGACTACAGGAGGGCCACGAGCGCCACCGTGCAGCTCTCCGCCGCTCCCGTCATCGTCTACAGGCTGGCGGCCGCCCTTGCGATATTCGCCATCGTCGCCGCAATTGCCTATGCCGTCAAGAGATGGAGCGTCTCGCGCGAGCCCCCGCCGGCGGTGCTCGAGATGCTGGACCGCTCCTGGCTCCGTGACCGCTACCGCAAGACCATCTTCAAGGTCTACACGAGGTTGCTCAGCCGCATGCGCGAATCCGGGACCCCGAAGGCGGACGCCTGGACCGTGCGCGAGTACGAGCTGGAGCTGCAGCGGAAGCTCAGGCTCGACCTCTACAGCCTGCGGCTGCTCACCATGACGTTCGAGGAGGCGCGCTACAGCCGCCACAGGCTCTCGAGCATGGACAGCAGGCGCGCCGTGGCCTCGTACCGCAAGGTCATGGAGAGCATCGACATCGAGGTCAGGGAGAACAAGGTCGAAAGGGTCCCTGCATCGGTCGAGAGGAGCGCTCCGGATACAGGCACCACGGCCGCAACATTCTCGCAGGCGACGGCCGCGTCCGCACCGCCGAGAATAGAGGCGAGGCCGCCGGTGGCGGTTCAAAGGACGCGCCAGGCCGTCGTAAAAGCGCCTCCTCAAACACGGAGACCCGCAACGGGCGGGCGCCCCGCGGCAAGGCAACCGAGGTCAGCCCCTCCTGCGCAGACGGACGCTCGGCAAACGGCCGTCAGGCCGGCAAGGCGCGTACGCAGGCAGTAATCAGCGCGATTTTCCCATCAGGACCACAAGCTCTTCCTTTATCGGTTCCACCTTGTCCACGGCACCGTCCCACTTGGCAAGGACCTTGCCGAATCTCTTCTCGATGCCGTCGAGGGTCTTTTGCATCCTCTTTCTGAGAGCATCCGTGACATTGTCCAGCGTCAGGACCCCGCCGCTCTTCACATTGACGTTGCCGTTGAGGGTGATGTTTTGGTCCGTTATGACGGTGTTATCGAAAATGTCCCAGTCCCCGCTGGCCGGCGGCGGCGTCTGGCCCAGTACAAGCGGCAGGATGAGCGACAACAGCATGCAAACGGCAAAAGCCCCGGGGCCTTTCATGAAATGCGGATGGGCCAGGTGGTTAATATCCGTTAATCCGATGCATTGCGCATTTGTCATCGGAGAATGGCCGCGGCCCTACTTTTTCTTGGGCTTCGCCTTGGGCTTGGCCGCAATTTTCGCTTTGGGCTTGGGTTTCGGCTTTGCGGGCGCCGACTTCTTCACGGGCTTGGGCGCCGGTTTCTTCGAGGGCGCGGCAGGCTTCGCCGGCTTCTTTGCCCCAGAGGCCTTCTTGGCCTCTGCGCCTTGACGGCCCTTGGCGGCCGTCTTCGGTGGCGCCTTACCTTTTACCGCGGCCTTTGCCTTTACGGGCGTTTTCCCCTTGGCCGTCTTCGGTGGCGCTTTCCCTTTCACAGCGCCCTTCACCGGAGCTTTCCCCTTTGCCGGCTCCTTGCCGCCCTTTACGGGGACCTTGCCCTTCACCCCAGCGGCCTTCTTGGCCTCTTCGCCTTGACGGCCCTTGGCCGTCTTGGGTGGTAACTTTCCCTTGACTGGGGCCTTGACGGGAGCCTTCCCCTTTGCGGGCTCCTCGCCTTTTACGGGGACCTTGCCCTTTCCACCTTTCACAGGCGGCGTGATGGGCTTCACGGGCCCCTTTATCGGCGTCGCGGCCTTGGTGACCTCTCTTGTGACCTTGGCCTCGTTCTTGAGGAGCACCCTTTCGAGGATGACCTTCATGTACATCGCGTCGTGCTCCAGGAGCGGCGAATCCGATATTATCGTAACATCGGGGTTCTCGTCCGCCAGATATTCCGCCAGGGGCTCGAACCTCATGTCGCCCTTCTTTATCGGGGTGTAGCGGAGCTCGTTCCCTCCCTCGTGCTCCACGCCCGAGAAGTGGGTGTAGAAGCTCTGGCACTTGAGGGAGTCCCGCACCTTGTCGAATAGCTCGCGGAAATCCTCCTTGCGCTTGAGGGCGCCTCCCTCGCGGGCATGGATGTGGGGGAAACTGATGACGGGCACAATGCCCGGAACGCGCTTGCAGACCGCCAGTATCTCGTCCAGCGATCCGAACACGACCTTCTTGCCGGAGGTCTCGAGCCCTATCTTGCACTTGAGGTTCATCCTGTCGTACCAGTCCCGCAGGTCCTTCATCCGCCCCACGACCTTCTCGAGGGCCTGTTCCTCGGAGTTGTTGTGGTAGAAGCCCAGGTGCGTGACGAGGACCTCCGCGTTCATCTCGCGGGCCACGAGGCCGCCGAACTTGATGTTCTCGAGGCTCCTGACCGAGATCTCCTCGTCTCCGAGGATGTCCATGTAGTACGGGGCGTGGATGGAGAGCGAAACGTCCAAATCGGAGGCGATCTCCCCTATCTCGCGCAGGTCCGCGCAGTCCTTCCCTATTCCCGAGTTGAGGGTGCGCAGGATGTCTCCCTTCTCGAGCTTGACCTCGGGCGCGAACACGGATGCGGGCTTCCGGCCGCGTATCACATCGACTATGAGGTCGTTCGCGACCTCCCGCGGCTTGAGACCGATCTCCTCGTCCGCTACATACCGCTCGAAAATGTTGACCCTTACGAACTGGATTTCCATCGCATTCAGGCCCAGCGTGTGGACGTCCTCGATGCCATCGCGCTGGGTCCGTCCCTTGCACGATAGCGGAATTCCACCGGGACCGAACCTTATCATGTGGACCGCAGGGCTATAGGCCCCGCTCATATATAAAAGTGCTCGATTGCCTTATTTATCCGCAGGCCATTTGGAGATTTCATGCAGATAGTGAAACTGGGCGGCAGCATCATCACCAACAAGAAGGCCGTCCTTTCGGGAAGGACCAAGAAGGCGGTTTTCCGCAGGTCCGTGGCGCGCCAGCTGCTCAAGGAGATACAGGATTCGGGACAGAGGGTCATACTTGTCACGGGTGCGGGCTCCTGGGGCCACTACAAGGCCGACAAGTACGGCCTCAAGGAAGGCTTCAAGGAGGATTCCCAGTGGGACGGCTTCGTGGAGGTCGCCAGGGACGTCAGGGAGCTGAACCTGCTGATGCTCGACGAGGCCCTGAAGCTCGGCATGAGGGTGGTATCCATCCCGCCGAGCGTCATAGCGCTCCAGGTCAACAGCCGCATCCATTTCCTCGAGGAAGGGGTCTTCAAGCGCTTTATTGACAAGGGCATCACGCCACTCACGTTCGGCGACGTATCGCTGGACATGGAGCAGGGGTTCTCCATCTGCGGCGGCGACGCGATAATGCAGCGGCTTTCAAGGGTGTTCAGAATCGAGAGGGCCATCTTCGTGTCCGATGTGGACGGCATCTTCCTTAAGCCGGACAAGCACCTTGCCGAGGAGTTCACCCCGAACGATATCGACAGAATATATCCTATGAAGATGCGCGGCGGCAAAGGAAAGTCGGATGACGGCGACGTCACCGGCGGGATAATGAAGAAGGCCCAGCTGGCGCTTGCGATGGCCAAGGACAGCACCGAGGTGGCCATACTCAACGGCAAGGTCAAGGGCAGGCTGCTCGACGCGCTCAAGGGGGGCCGCCCCAAGGGAACCTGGTTCAAGAGGTGATGGCGATGGACGATGTGGACATCCTGCGGAAAAGGAAGAAGGAGCACATCGACATCTGCTCGCAGGAGGAAGTCTCCCATCGCTACCGGTACTGGAACGACATCCACCTGGTGCACGAGGCCCTTCCCGAGCTCGACATGGCCGACATCGACACCTCCGCCACGCTTTTCGGGAAGAAGCTGCAATCTCCGATAATCATCGCCGCCATGACGGGCGGTTTCGAGGGCGGAAAGCTCATCAACAGGAACCTGGCGGAAGCTGCCGCGAGGACGGGCGTGGGCATGGGCGTGGGCAGCCAGAGGTCCGTTCTGAGCGACAGCGGGATGCTGGAGTCCTATTCCATAGTCAAGGAGTTCAAGGTGCCCCTGATGATAGGCAACATCGGTGCGCCCCAGCTGATAAAGCAGGGCAAGAAGCCGGCGCTGACGCTCACGCAGCTCATGGAGCTCAGGAGCCTCATAGGAGCGGACCTGATGGCGGTCCACCTGAACTTCCTCCAGGAGGCGGCGCAGTGGGAAGGGGACACCCAGTCCAAGGGAGCGTTGGCGGCCATCGAGGCGCTTTCCAAGAAGATGAAGCTCATTGCCAAGGAGACAGGCGCCGGCATATCACGGGAAACGGCGCGAAAGCTCCTGCGCACCGGCATAGCGGGCATCGATGTCGGCGGGGCGGGAGGCACGTCCTTCGCAGCGGTCGAGGTCCACAGGGCGCGCAAGATGGCCCAGGACCCAATAAATCCGGAAGCGGCGGAGAGGGCGGCCGCCAGCGAGAGGCTCGGGACCACTTTCAGGGACTGGGGCATACCGGCCCCCGTGTCCGTCATCGAGCTCAGGGAGATGCACAGGACCTTCCCCATCATCGCCACGGGAGGCATCTGCAGCGGGCTCGACATCGCACGCGCCATTGCGCTCGGCGCCAATGCCGCCGGCCTCGCGACGCAATTTCTGGAGCCCGCTATGAGCGGCGTGGATGCAGTCGTGCGCGAGATAGAGATGCTCAAGAAGGAGCTGTGCGCCGCGATGCTCCTTACGGGCTCGAAGGACCTCGAGGCACTCGGCAGGGCCCGCTACATAATCTCGGGGGAATGCGCCCACTGGATAAACCGGCCGTAGCAGGCGGCCCCGGTCCTCGATATATACTTTAAATGATACACGTAACACTTATATTACCCATAGCCATTTGAAATGAAGACAGGTGGGCGCATGTCGAGGAAGCTGGCTGTGGTATTGGCATTTCTCCTTATGGGATTCCCGTGCATGGCAGGGGAGGGCGATGCCAGGGATGGTGGCAGGGCCATCGTACAGAGCACGTTCTCGAACGGCGCCAACAACTCGACGGTCTTCTTTGCGACGCCCGGAAACGACAGCTCCACATCACTAGTGCTTCCGGCCAACATCACCGTCCTGGATGCGAAGGTGGAGATCTCCGGGACCCCGGTGTTCTGGAACCAGAGCTTCTTCGTCTCCTCGAAGGAGGAGTTCGACGCCCTGAACTTGTCCGTGGTCGACACCAACTCCTCGCCTGGCAACGTCTCCATCTCCAAGCCCCACGACGACTTTTTCGACGGCAATTCCCTCGACCAGAAATGGAGCTGGAGGAACCAGGCCCCGTACTACGACGTCGGGAATGTGAGCCCCGGCAACCTGAGGATGACCTCGGCCCAGCCCACCGATTTCTCGATGGGGGACACCAGCGGGCACTTCCTGTGCCAGAACATCAGCGCGCCGTTCACGATGGTCACAGCTATAAGCGGCACACCGACCACCTCATGGCAGCGGGCCGGCTTCATGGTGATGCAGGACGACCACAACTGGATAGAATTCTCATACGGCATGATGGGAGGCACTCCGGGCGTCAGGCGACTCAACACGACGAATGATGTCTCGGCCCAGGTCATCGACTACGTGACCGCGGATCCGATATATCTTTTGCTTTCACGCGACTCGACCTCATTCACCTTCTGGTATTCCACGAACGGCACTGGCTGGGTGGCCTGGAACGCAGCCAACGCCAGCCGCAACTTCGCAACCAGCTGCCGAACGGGCCTTTCCATATCGAGCGGCGGCTCGGGCGTCAATTACACGGCGGACTTCGAGTACTTCTGGGTTGGAAAATGGTATCCGTCGGGTACGATGCTCAGCCAGGCCGTAGCGGTCGACGGCGACATAGTGTCCGTGCAGGCCAGCTGGCAGGCCACGACCCCTCAGTTCTGCTTCATCAACGCCTACGCCCGCACGGCTCCGTGGTGGAACTTCGAGGCGCTGGGGAACGGCGTCAACGAATCTTTCGATTTCCGGGGCCGGTCATTCCAGTTCAACATCACCCTCATCGCCCCGTGGGCCCTCACGAACACTCCCATCCTGCACGAGTTCAAGGGTAACTACACCCTCAAGGACCTGCCCCTGAACTGCTCGCTCGACATAGCGGGCGAGGGCACGCAGGAGTGGAACCTCAACGCCCCGTTCGTCACAAGCGCCAAGATCGATTTCAAGGACGCCCTGGAGCAGCACATTCATTCGGCTGTGCCGGACCTGAACGGCAATGTGACTCTTCCGCTCGTTCTGCGCTCGGAGGGGAAGGGGACCCTGAAGCTCTACAATCTCACGGTGACATATGTCCTCAACCACGCCCCGGCCGTCACGGTGCTGGAGTCACCGGCCAACGCCACGTGGTCCGCCACCCTCAATCCGACGCTGGCAATGAACGGCTCGGACCCCGACGGCGATGTGCTGCAGTACTTCATCGAGTTCTACAGGAACGGCACCGCCGGTCCGGTGAGGACCGTGGACCAGCGCACCAGCACTGGATGGTCGGCGCGCAACTACACCTCAGGGTCAAGCGCCTCGTATACCGTTCCGGCGGGCCATGAGCTCGACAACGGCGGCGTTTATCATTGGAGGGCTCGCGCCTGGGACGGCTGGACGTGGGGCCCGTGGTCCGATTTCCGGATGCTGTGGCTGGACGTTTCGCCACCGTCGGGAACCGTCTGGGACGACGGCAACGAGACATCGAGCTGGATAACATTGTCGGCCTATCTTGAATTCCATGACGCAGAATCGGGCGTGTCGATGTACCAGTACAAGCTGGGCACGGCCGCAAACACCTCCAACATTGCAGGCCCCTTCAACTCCACGGGCCCGAATGTCACGGTCGGGAACCTCGGCCTCGTGTACGGAAGGAAATATTACTTCACCGCACGTGCGCTCAACGACGCAGGTCTGTGGTCCCCCTGGACCAGCTCGGACGGCATAGGCCTCAGGAAGGGCGCCGTCAACCGGCTGCCGTCGGTCACGCTCGCCAATCCGTCGGAGGGCCAGAAGCTCGGAGGCCTCGTGCAGATAAACGGGACCGCGGACGACATCGACATCCTCGACACTCTGGCGGTCCGCTTGAAGTTCGACGGCGGGACCTGGATGGATGTTCAGGGCAACTACTCGTGGCTCTACAGCTGGGACACCACCGCCGTCTCCAACGGCCCTCATACGATATCCGTCCAGGCATTCGACCTGACGGACTATTCCGCTCCCGTCACGGTCAATGTCACCGTGGACAACAAGAAGGACATCGAGGTCCTGAGCGCTGTTCCGGCCGCTGACCAGACCATAAGCGAGAACGCGAGCCAGCTGTTCTCCGTGAACGCGCGGGACCCGCTCGGCCACGAATTGCGCTATCAGTGGCTAGTGGACAACATCGCCCAGCCGGGCGCCAGCACCCGCAGCTTCACATACAACGCAGGCTTCACATCCGCCGGAAAGCACGTGATAAAGGTCTCCATGATATACGGCACGCTAGAGGCGAGCTGGAGCTGGAACCTCACGGTGCAAAACGTGAACCGCCTTCCGTCCGCTGTCATCGCGCTGCCCGCAGCCGGCTCGTCGTTCCAGACCGGAAAGGCAGTCGGTTTCGACCCCACAGGCTCGAGCGACGTCGACGCGGACGATTACCTCAACTTCACGTGGGATTTCGGGGACGGCACGTCCGCGAGGGATACCAGACCCACTCACTTTTACTCCAAGGCAGGGACCTACACCGTGACGCTACGCGTTTCGGACCCCTACAATTACTCCACAGCTTCCGTCGAGCTCGTCGTCAAGAGCGCCCCCGTCGTGCAGAAGGACTTCCTCACGCAGGCGCTCTCCGAGCCGTGGTGCCCGCTGGCCATCGCCATCGGCATAATATGTGCCGTCGGCGTGACCATTGCGGCCATGCGCTCGAGGAAGAGGCCGGCCAGCAAGCCCGCCGGCGCTCGTGGAACGCCCGGCCAGAACGCTCCGGACGATGCCGGCGAAGACCTTGAAACGCCTGCCGAGAAGGCTCAGGCCAAGAGGGAGGCCGAGAAAGGCTCCCAAAAGGAATCCCCCCTGGCGAAGATAGAGGATGAGGCGCGCGAGGCCGTCAGGCGCAAGGCGGCCGAGGAGGATGCCATCCCGGAGGCCGAGGCGGTCGCGATAGCGGAGCCGGACATCAGGGCGGTGAACCCCCCGTCACACAAGCACGAGGAAAGGAAGGCCCCGCCGGCGGAAAAGGCGGCAGCAACGGCCGCCCGCGCTAAAGCCATCCCGACAGCGCCATCAGAGGCGGTCCCGGAGGCCGTCGTGGTCCCGGCCGCTGACATGAAAAAGGCCGCGCCGCTCCCGAAGCATGAAGAAATAGCCTCGAAGAGCGCAGCGCCCTCACAGGGACCGGCCGTGGAAAAGGCGGACGACGACATCATGAAGCTCGTCTCCTTGCTGGGCTCCGGAAGACCATCGGGGGCAGACAAGCCCGAAACCGGGCCGAAAGAGGAGCCAAAGCCCTCTCCGAAGGAAGTGTCAAAGCCCGCGCCCAAGGAAGGGCCCAGGCCTGTTCCAAAGGAGGAACCGAAGCCGGCGCCCAAGGAAGGGCCAAAGCCCGCTCCTAATGAGGAATCGAAACCGGCACCGAAGGAAGGGTCCAGGCCCGCGCCAAATGAACAGCCGAAATCGGCGCCATCTCCGGCGAAAAAGGATGACAGGCCTTCCGCCGACATGGACGCCTCGCTGGAGGCGCTGATGAAGAAACTGAGGAGCCCCTGAGTCTACTTCTTGCCGCCATCAGGCGCGATGGTGTAGAGCGCGAACCCGCAGAGCCCGAAGGCCACCATCAGGATGACTATGGAATAGAGGCCGATGTCCAAGAAGGCATTGTAGGCAGCGCCCCATATAATGTAGAGCAGAATGCCCGCCACAAGGACCATGAGGTAGAGCCACTTGGCGGTGCTCGACTTCCGTACGCCTTCCGTCTTCTCCATATCGCCGGTCGATAAATGTTTGGCCTTATTTAACTTTTCCATAGTGGATTGCAAAATCCTTTAAACGGTTGAACGGATACGCGTCCGGGGGGAAAAACGTTGGATAAAATACCGGACAAGCTGATAGAGGATACCGTCGTGGAGCTGCTTCGCCTGGCGGTCACAAAACTGCCCGCGGACGTGGAGGCGGCCCTGGACAGGATCGCCGGCGAGGAGACGGAGGACGCCGCCAGGATGCAGATGAAGGCCATTACGGAGAACCTGAAGCTGGCCGAGGCGTCCGGAACCCCTCTGTGCCAGGATACCGGAGTCCACATTTTCTATGTCAAGACCGGCCCCGCGACCGGCGACCTGGATAGGATATTCCGGGACGGCGTCCGGCGCGGCACCAATGAGATTCCTCTCAGGCCCAACGCCGTGCACCCGATGACCCGCAAGAACCCGGGCGACAACATCGGCGTGAACATGCCCTACATACATTACGAGCCGGGCGACGGCAAGTACCTGGAAATAACCGTGATGCCCAAGGGCGCCGGCTCCGAGAACATGAGCCAGCTCCAGATGCTCACCCCGAGCGCAGGCGTCAAGGGAATAAAGGAGTTCGCCCTGAACACGCTCCTGAGGGCCGGCTCCAACCCCTGCCCGCCGATAATAATCGGCATGGGCATCGGAGGCTCGGCGGACATCTGCATGACGCTCGCGAAGAAGGCCCTGCTCAGGCCCCTGGGCCAGCCCCACACGGACCCCGAGATTGCCAAGCTCGAAAAAGAGCTCTACAACGCGCTCAACGGCATCGGCATAGGCCCCATGGGCCTGGGAGGGAAGAACACCCTTCTGGGCATCGCAATAGAGTACGCCTACTGCCACACAGCGTCCCATCCGGTGGCCATCAACATCCAGTGCTGGGCGGCCCGGAGGGCCACGGCAAGGATATATCCCGACGGCAAGGTCGAATATCTCACCCACAAGGTGAAAAAGGGGGGAAAATAAATGGCCGAGGTCCATCTCAAGCTGCCCGCCTCGGAGGCGGATGTCCGGAAGCTCAAGGCAGGCGACACCGTCTACATTTCGGGCACGCTGTTCACGGCGCGCGACGAGGCCCATCTGAGGGCACTGGAGCTCAGGCACGAGGGAAAACAGCTCCCCGTCAAGTTCCTCGACGGAGCGCTCTACCACTGCGGCCCGATAATGAAGAAGGAGGGCGACAAGTGGAAGATAGTTGCCGCCGGGCCCACGACCTCCAGCAGGATGAACTCCATGGAGGGCAAGTTCCTCGAGGAGGTCGGCACCAGGATCATCATCGGGAAGGGAGGCATGAGCAAGGCCGTCGGCGAGGCGCTCAAGAAGTTCGGCGCCGTCTACCTGGCGTTCACTGGAGGCGCCGCCGTTTTGGCGGCGCGCCGTGTCAGGGAGGTCAAGGGCGTCGAATGGTACGACCTGGGCATGCCCGAGGCCGTATGGATACTGGACGCCGATGAGTTCGGCCCACTGACGGTGGGCATGGACGCACAGGGCAACAGCCTTTACGACGAAGTGGCGAAGAAGATTGAGAAGAATACCGTCGAGGCCAGGAAGCTGCTGGGCCTCTGAGCGGTCTGCAAAACTCACAATATATAAGTATAGGAAAGCTATATGTGCCAAGACTGTAAGATTTCGAAGGCGGTGGAGCATCGCCTTGAACTGTCCGGGGAATGGGTATGACGGAGATAAGGGAAGTAATCAAGAAGATATGCCTGCTCGGCGACCCAGCCGTCGGTAAGACATCTCTCATCCGCAGGTATGTTTTCGACATGTTCGATGACAAGTACATCACCACCATCGGGACGAAGGTGACGAAGAAGAACGTCCTCGTGTCGAAGGGCGGCAAGGATGGTGCGGACGTCAAGATAACGCTGCTCATCTGGGATATCCTGGGGCAGCGCGAATACCAGCGCCTGCACCCAGTGTACTACCAGGGAGCAGAGGGCGCGCTGATAGTCTGCGACACAACCAGGAAAGAGACAATCGGCAGCCTCCAGACCTGGGTGACCTCGTTCAAGAATGTCGTCGGTCCCGTACCGGTGGTGTTCCTGATGAACAAGTCGGACCTGATAGATTTCGAGACGATGGACAAGACCGAGATAGACGTGCTCTCGAAGCAGCACGCCGCTTCCTACTTGCCCACGAGCGCCAAGGTCGGCTTGAACGTCGAGAAAGCGTTCATGACAATCAGCGAGTCCCTCGCGAAGGGGCTCAATGTCTGAGGGAGGCAATAACTATGGCAGGCCAGCCTGAGCAGAAACCGCCCGAGGAAAAGGCAAAGACGCCCTTGCAGACCGCATTCTTCATAATGCCCGGCAATGCCCTCAAGAGCCTGAGGGACGAGCTCCAGATATCCGCCGGCGAGAAGATGACGGAAGGCATCCTGTACCGATACGGGTACAGGTGCGGCGAGGGCCAGATACAGAACATGGACATAGTCTGCGAGGACATGATATCCATTTCCGAGGTGCTGCCTGGTCTGTGGGGCAGCGTGGGCCTCGGAAGGATCCAGCTCAAGGACATCTCGGACAACGGCATGACGGTCATCTTCAAGGAATCCATCGAGGCGATGACCGTGGGCCTGTCCCAGACCCCGTCGTGCGACTTCACGAGGGGCTATCTGGCCGGCATGGCCTCGGCCCTTTCGACCAAGAGCTTCAACGCCATAGAGACCGAGTGCATGGCCAAGGGCGACCAGTACTGCTCCCACAAGCTCACTCTCACCAAGACCGATGTTGCGCCGGGGCAGGAGACCGAGGCCAAGACCGAGCTCAAGTACAAGCTCGAGCGCGGAGTGAGCTACCTGCTGGAGGAGGACGCGCCCGATAAGAGCTACGACATCTTCGTCGACGTCGTCACCCACGGCGGACAGGGCCTGTGCATCACCAGGGACTACCCGGAGAAGGTCCGCAAGAAGTACAACCTGAAGAAGACCCCTATACTGTGGCTCTCGAACGCCGAGAGCGAGTTCGCCATCGAGCCTGTCCAGCTGGGCAAGCTCTACCACTACATCGAGGATTTCCTCAAGAAGAGCAAGGACAGCGTTGTGCTGCTCACGGGCATCGAGTACATCATTACCCAGAACAATTACACGTCGGCCCTCAAGTTCCTCCAGCTCGTACGGGACCAGGTATCGATATATGACTCGCTGCTGATAGCGCCCATCAGCCCGGCCACCCTCAACGAGAGGGACCTGAAGATGATAGAGCGTGAGATGAAAGTGCTGCCGTTGAAGTGAGAGAATACTGATGAAAGTCACCGAGGTCATCAAGAAGGTGTGCATGCTGGGAGACCCAGCTGTCGGCAAGACATCCCTTGTGCACAGGTTCGTGTTCGACCTCTTCGACGACAAGTACCTGGCGACCATCGGCACGAAGATAATGAAGAAGACCATGGTGCTGCAGTACCCCAACCACGGCATCGAAGTGAGGCTGACGCTCCTGATATGGGACATAACAGGCCACAAGAAGCACATGTCCATCCACCCGACGTACTACGAGGGCGCCGAGGGTGCGCTCATAGTCTCCGATGGGACAAGGCCCGAGACCGTGCAGGACATGCGCGGCTGGATAGACGGCCTCAAGACCGTCACGGGCAAGGTGCCCATGGTTCTGCTCGTGAACAAGTGCGACCTCTTGGGCAATGTGGCCTTCAACCCGAAGCTCGTAGAAGCCATAGCGACGGAATACTCCGCCACCTGGCAGAAGACCAGCGCCAAGACCGGTGACAGCGTGGAGGAGTCCTTCACGAAGCTGGGGGACCAGCTCGTGCAGGAGATAGTGGAGGCGCGGAGCCAGAATCGATAACGGGATGATTGATATGGGCGACAAGGAGCCGGTGCCGTTCGAGAAATCCCAAAAAGACCCCAGGATAGCCTTCTTCATCATGCCCACCATCCTTCTTCGGACCATCCGCCAGAAGGCGGTCAAGCTCGTCGGGGATGAGGCCGTGGGGAAGCTGCTTTACGACTGCGGTGTCGAATGCGGGATAGCGATGGTCTCCAAGATGGACCTTACGCAGGAGGACCACGTCGACCTCGGGGACACCCTGACAGCCCTCTGGATAGAGATCGGCCTCGGGCGATTGCAGGTCCGCTCCAGCGAGCCCGACGAGGTCGTGTTGGCCTGCGACGATTCCACGGAGGCCGTGGCCAACGGCATCATAAATATGAAGGTGTGCGACCTCACGCGCGGTTATCTCGTCGGGATAGCAGCGACCCTCGGCGAGCGCGACTGGGATTGCACTGAGAGGACGTGTCTCTCCAACGGGGACCCCGAGTGTCAGTACGTTCTGAAGGCCAAATAGGCCGGCCTCGTTCTCGGAGAAATATTTCCGCAAGGTGACCTCGAATGGGGAAATGGACCTTAGCCAGAGCACCCCGAGCAAACGTCATCTTTTCGGGTCGACCGTGACATGCACTGCCTCCGCAAGGAAACGTTTTCCTCCGTAGTCTATTTACGATACTGGCGAAACATTTATATCTCGATGGTGTAATTACTACACTAAGTAAGTGTGCGACCCACACTTACTCGGAGATGGCCGGAATGAAGGAACCGTCGTCGGGGCTCGTGCCGGAAGGAAGGCTCGGCATCGCAACAGACCTCTACCAGCTCACCATGGCCAACGGCTACTGCGCGCTTGGAAAGGAGGACGAGCGTGCGACATTCGACCTGTTCGTCCGCAAGCTGCCGTCCAACCGCTCCTACCTTGTCGTCGCGGGCCTGGAGCAGGCGCTCCACTACCTCCTCAACGTCAGCTTCACCGAGGAGGACATCAGGTTCCTCAAGGGCAAGCCCGTGTTCAGGAAGGCGGGGAAGGCGCTCTGGGACCGCCTGCGCAACTTCAAGTTCACGGGCGATGCGTGGGCGATGCCCGAGGGCACCATAGCGTTCGGGGGCGAGCCCCTGCTCACCATCGAGGCGCCATTGCTCGAGGCGCAGCTGGTAGAGACCTATCTCCTCACATGCTACAACCACCAGACCAAGATAGCCTCGAAGGCCGCAAGGTGCGTGGAGGCCGCCAGGGGACGGCCCATAATCGAGTTCGGGATGAGGCGCACGGACATCGGGGCGGCGCTGAGGGCCGCAAGGGCAGCGTTCGTGGGCGGCGCCGCTGGCAGCTCGAACGTCATGGCCGAGGCCCTGTTCGGCATTCCCTCCTACGGTACGCACGCGCACTCGTGGGTGATGAGCTTCGATACCGAAGAGGAGGCGTTCAAGGCCTACTTCCAGGTATACGGCAAGGAGACGGTCGCTCTCGTGGACACCTACGACACCATCAGGGGAGCGGAAAGGGCAGCGCACCTCCCCGGCCCCATCAGGGGCATCCGGCTGGACTCGGGGGACCTCCTGTCTCTTAGCAGGGAGGCCCGGGCCATCCTCGATGCCGCAGGCAAGAAGGAGGGCAGGATATTCGCCACCAACGACCTCAACGAATACCGGATAACGGATCTGCTCGCCGGCGGGGCCCGGATAGACATCTTCGGAGTGGGCACGGAGCTGGCCCTGTCCGCGGATGCTCCGTCGCTGGGCGGGGTCTACAAGCTCGCGGAGCTCGTGCGTAACGGGAAGCGCTGCCCAAAGCTCAAGTTGAGCAAGGACAAGGCCACAAGCCCCGGCAGGAAGCAGGTCTACCGCTCCTACGAGGCCGGGATGATGGACGGCGACATGGTCGCCCTCAGAGGCGAGTACGATGGCCGCACCTCTCCTCCTTCCGCCATCAATTCGAGGCAGGCGTTCATACCCCTGCTCGTGCCCGTCGTGAGGAAGGGCAAGCTCGTCTACAAGCTCCCGAGCCTTGTCCGGATAAGGGAGCGGGCCATCCGGGGAAGGGAGGCACTGCCCGAGAGGTTCCGCCGCAACGAGGCGGACCCGAGCTATCACATATCGATGTCCCCCGGCCTGCACAGGCTCACCGAGGAGACCATCAAGGGAATGGGAGGTGGAAAGAAATGAAGAAGCGAGTGGTAGTGCTGAACCTGATAGACTGGTCCCAATCGTTCGTGGACCCGGACGGCTCGTTCTACTGCGGCACCACGGATGCCCAGAAGGAGAACACCGCCAGACTCGTGGAGCTTGCGGACCTGGTGATATTCTCCACGGACCTGCATCCGGCCACGAGCCGGGAGCACGCCGTCAACGGAGGCCTCTACCCGGTCCACAACGCCATCAGGCCCTCCGAGTTCGGCCCCGATTTCATCTATCTGGTCGATGCCAAGGGCAACAAGCTCCGTCTCGGCAACAAGACGCTGAGCCCCCGGCTCACGGAGCCCATCCAGAAGCGCGTCAAGGGCCTCCGGACCGGAATAATCGTTCCCAAGCAGGTCTACTACCAGGACGGGGTCTCGAAGCCCTGGTGCGCTCCCGAAGATGTGGAGGCGACCTTCGGCGAGGGCATCATCTCACCGGAGACCTTCATCCTGCGAAATTTCAGGTACATCATCGCGCCGAAGCAGTACTACGACGCCACCCGCCTCGACAGCGACCTGCTGTATCCCAAGAAAGTGCCGTCGAGAATCCCGGAT
>Ga0315283_10000062_pt1 | contig 59053 bp, 62 predicted proteins | sample YL17G09_0_MG_FD_204541 | JGI IMG/M metagenome (GOLD analysis project Ga0315283, IMG submission 204541) | Sediment microbial communities from Yellowstone Lake, YNP, Wyoming, USA - YL17G09_0 | ecosystem: Environmental > Aquatic > Freshwater > Lake > Sediment | place: USA: Wyoming | collected...
ATAACATATATAATACTATGTTCCGGATACTTCTCACCACTGTATGTAGGGAAATATGTTATAAACCTATCAATAATAAATAATCCTAAAAACATCACCACAATTTGTATCAGTATTTCTGCTACTATTTCTAAACTACTTTTTTTTTCATCCACCTCTGGAATATATTTTGAAATGCCTTTATTTATTACTACTACAGGAATAAGGGCAAATATAGCATATTGCAGAACATTTAACAACTCAGATTTAGTGTCATCGTCAAAATTAAATACATATTTAAAAAAACTTTTTTTTGAATCATCAGAGCTTTCCATATGATTTATAAAAAGAAATTAAATATATATAAATATATTTATTTTAGCAAGTAGAGCATTTAAAAATGATGAAAGAGTAAAATGGGCTAAATTTTTCTAAATAATATATATATATTATGATGAGATTGCTTACTTCATTCAAATCTGTTAATACGTACTTATTAATGCAAACTAAATTATCTATGTATAACGGTAATGATAAGGAAACCGGACAAGAACAAGAACACGAAAATCTAATGACACAAGAAACGGAAAAAGAAAAAGCAAAGGCAAACGCAAAAGAGCTTGAAAGAATAAGAGAACAAGAACGACTAATGGAAAAAGAACGACTAATGGAAAAAGAACGACTAATAGAAAGTGAAACCGAAAGAGAGCGTGAAAAAGAAAGAATGCGGAAAAAAGAAAGAGAAATGGAAAAAGAAATAGCAAGAGAAAAAGAAAAAGAAAAAGAACGAGTTAAGGAACGAGAAAAAGAAAAAGAGAGAATTAAAGAAATGGAACTAGAACGAGATAAAGAAAAGACAATAGTTAAAGAAATGGAATTGGAACGAAATAAAGAAAAAGAAAGAGTTAAAGAAATGGAACTAGAATGGGAAAAAGACAATATCCTTCCAATGGCAGAAAATAGTCGCCTTTCTGATAATGTTTTTGCTAATGTTAAGAAATATTCACATGAAGAATATCAATACATAAATCTAATACATGACATTCTGGATAATGGACGTTGGGAAGAGGGTAGAAATGGACAAACAAAAAGCGTATTTGGAAATTCTATGCGATTCACACTAAAGAATGGACAAATCCCCATTTTTACCACTAAAAAAACTGCATGGAAAACCTGTTTAAAAGAACTGTTGTGGTTTATTCGTGGCGATACCGATGTGAGAAAATTACAAAAACAAGGGGTTCATATTTGGGACGGCAACTCTTCGCGCGAATTTTTAAATTCTAGAGGTCTAATCAAATATCCCGAAGGTATTATTGGTCCTTGTTACGGTTATCAGTGGCGTTTTTTTAATTCAAATTATAACTGTTATACAGGAAACCAAATCACTACCGACCAGCCTTTTGGTGGAGTCGACCAATTACAACAAATTATTGACCAATTGAAAAATCCTGCAACACGAAATAGCCGTAGACTAGTTATGAGTGCATGGAATCCTAAACAGATTGACCAAATGGCTCTGCCACCTTGTCATATTTTATGTCAGTTTGATGTACACGATGGAAATAAATTGTCGTGTTCTATGTATCAACGAAGTGGTGATGTTGGTCTAGGAATATGCTTCAATATAGCGTCATATAGTTTTTTGACACATTTAATAGCTAAACACTGTGGACTAGAAGCACATGAATTTGTTTATTTTTTAGGTAATGCACATATTTATGATGACCACCTTCAACCTCTTCAAGAACAGATTAAGAGAGAACCATTTGCGTTTCCTACCGTATCAATCAACACTGTGCGAGAAAATATTAATGATTATAAAGTTGATGATTTTGTACTGCACAATTATCAAAGTCATGATGCGATTAAAATGAATATGAGTAATTGAATGAGCAAATAGATAAAAAATTGATTTAAATTTATATTGTTATTGATATTATACAATATAAATCAGAATGATTGCGCAAGCACAAGTACAACCTGTTAATAAAGATACTTACAAAATAACAAAACCTATTGTAAAATGGGTTGGAGGCAAAACGCAAATAATCGATACTATTATTGGACTATTTCCAACCAAAATACATAATTATAGAGAACTATTTGTGGGAGGAGGAAGTGTTTTATTGGCTCTTTTAATGTATGTTAAAAAAGGGATTATTACTATTACTGGCTCTGCATACGCATACGACGTAAATGACCAATTAATAAGTCTATATAAAAATATTCAAACGAACCATATTGAGTTATATGACAAAGTACAAGAATTTATAAAAGAATATACTTCGGCCAACGGATTAGATGTAAATAGAGACCCTTCTACACTTGTAGAAGCTACAATGTCGAAAGAAAATTATTATTATTGGATGCGAAAACAATATAACGGCTTGTCGGTTGCAGGCAAAAATTCTGTTACGGGGTCAGCAATGTTTGTCTTTTTGAATAAAACGTGCTTTCGCGGGGTTTATCGTGAAGGACCTAGAGGATTTAATGTTCCTTATGGACATTATAAAAATCCCGAAATTATCAATAAAGACCATCTTATAGAAATACATGATTTAATTAAAGACGTCATATTTGCTAGCAGCGATTTCGATGCCTCTTCAAAAGAGATTGTTCATGACGATTTTGTATATTTAGACCCGCCATACGCACCAGAAACAATCAACTCGTTTGTGTCATATACTAAGCATGGGTTTGACGAGGGTCAGCACGCGAAACTATTTCAATTATGCGACAATTTAACCGACGCACATATAAAATTGCTTATGAACAATTCTAATGTCCAACTAATAAAAAATCATTTCTTAAATGTTAAATATAATATTCATACACTAACATGCAAACGTGCTATAAATTCTAAAAACCCTAATGCTAAAACAAGCGAAGTTATTATAACTAATTACTCTTAAGAGAAAAATACGTGTATATATTTAATTTATTGAATGAATAATTAATGCTACATTTTCGTGATAATATCCAGACATGCCAGTAGGCGTTCCATTCATTCCAATCCATTCATAATCTACTTTGTTTTCTGTAATAAATTCATAAAACGCCTTAAGTTCTCCTTTATCTCCATCAAAACCAGGATAATTTACTAACTCATCAAATACAATAATACAATCAGAATCAATATAATCTTTTAATACTTCAAATATATATTTTGTAGAACTATAAAGGTCAGCGTCCATATGAATAAATGAAACTTTTTTATTGTGCGTCTGTATAAAATTCAGCAACGTTTCATTAAACCACCCTTTTATCAATTCAACATTACTATTAACTTGTGGTAAATTACCATTCATATTAAACCACCCTTTATCAAACCCATCGCGCCATTTTTCAGGCAATCCTTCAAAACTATCAAATCCATATACTTTATCATTTGTAAATTTTGAAATATAATTAATAGTAGTTCCACTTGCTACCCCAAATTCTAACCATAATGTATTTGGTTTATGTTGTAGTTTCATATGTTCAAACACATATGTAAGAGGATATGTATTAACATTAGGGATATTTTGAATAATACTTAACATTTTATTATAATATTTATTTAATTTTTATTTTAGAACGTAAAAAAAATGAGAGTTTTATTAAATGAAAAGTGCAAAATAAATTCGACTTAAGTATAGATTAACTTTATAACCCTATCCATGCATCTAGCTTACCAAAATACTCTTCATTATCACCAAATAGCGTAGGTATATTGTTTTCACTCAAAATCTGCCCCAATATTTTGTATTTTTTACTATCAGAATTAAACTCCTTGTTAAAGTACTCATTCAAACAATAGGCATACTCGATTTTAAATTTACCTTCCAAAGCCATCTCATATTCACGCTTAAACGCTGGGCCGCTCAACAATTTTGTATCCACAGACCCTGCAGTCTGTTGTTCCTTTTTCTCTAAAATCTTAAGAACAGGTGTCTCGTCGTTTAGAGGAAACCAAATATATGCTTCGTCAGGACATCTAAATATGTCGAGGTTATTGTATTGCTTCATATATTTTTTTAGACCACTTTGCTGAACAAATACAAGTTTACCATTGGGAAACACCTTTTCCAAGTAAAAGTTGTTTTTTTGTTCCTTTTTATCCATATACGTTTTTATAAACCCTTGAAGTAATAGTCTAGGTTCATTGCTCGTTTTTGCTTCAAAATTCTTGCCATTTAGGTTTGTATTTGCGCCTCCTGCACCAGTTCCCTTATTTAGAATATTAGTCAGTATTTGGTTCTCCATTTTATTATATACTTTGAAATACTTAAACCTTAGTAAAAAGGTATTCAATTTTTTATTTATTGCATTTGTAAACATATTTTATATATTAAGAATACTTAGGATATTTATTATCATAAAATATATATTCAATTTTTATTTTGTCTGAATATATTTCATCTGAATATATTTAGTATTATTAAAAAATGCGTAAGTAATTTAGAAACATATTATAAGTTATTATTATTAAAATGAGTAGTGCACGTTCAATAACTGCTGCTAGAAACAGACGCGCTGGTGACCCATCTCCCAAATCACAAATTCAACCTCCCACTCGTCCAGGAACATCTATATCATCACAATCTGCGTTTGCTCAAAATGCATACCCTCAACAGCAGCAACAGCAACAACAGCAACAGCAACAACAACAACAAAATAAAGGGAACAACCTTCGCGTTAGTGGTAAACAATCTACTGCTTCGCAACCGAAACCTTCCAATGGTCTCCCATTTACTAAATTAACTATTTCTGATGCGATAGGATTAGTTACATTACGGTTAGGGCGCGTAGAACAATTTATTATGGAAATACAAGAAAATGGTTTGGATTCATCTTCTACCAACATACCAGAAAATAGTAAACTTGTGGATAATAGCGTGTTAACGAGTATAATTAATCGATTAGATTCACTTGAGAAAAAAGAATCAGCTTACGCAAATACTGATAAAATTTCAAAAATTGAAACAGATATTGCAAATATTAAGCTTTTATTGGAGTCATTTACTCAAAAATTGGATGAGTTTGAAATAAATATTAATGAGAAATTTTTAGATTATGAGAGTGCTATAATAGAAATTGAAAATTGTTTGCCACAATTAGCAAATAATACAGAGGCAGTGACCGAAGCGGAAAGTGTAGAAAATAATACTCTCCTTGTGCAAGGTCTATCCATTATAGAAAATAATGTTGTATCCGATGACAACGTTATCATTTCAGCTGAAATGTAAATATCGGATTTGTTTCAATATATATTAAATTGTATATATTGAATTGTATACAAATTTAAACATAATTTATTATGTTATACTAAGCATGAATTTTACCATTTGTGATAAAAATAAAAAGGATTTATTTATTGCCTTGTTTCAGACTCTAAAAAATTGCACATCTGTTATAACTGTTATTTTTAACGATGACACTCTTCACATACAGGGCATGGACAAGTCGCACATTTGCATGTTTAATGTTAATATAGTAAAATCATGGTTTAACGAATATAGTGTGCAAAACGAAACCATTATTAGTTTCGATTCACATATATTTTACACCATAATTAGTTCTGCTCAAAAATCGAATTCTATTTTTATTAGACATTCTGAGGATGACCCGGATAATTTACACGTTGATTTGATTTCTCAAGAAAATACCACTGGAGATTTTAATAAATATTTTAAAATACCATTGATTGACTGCGATTTTGAGCTTATGAATATTCCTGTTATAGAGTATGATGCTGAATTTTCTATTGCTTCCAAAAAAATTTGCGACATAGTTGCGCAAATGATGTTGTTTGGTGACAATATTAATATTAAATGCACAGAAGAAACCGTTGATTTAATCACCAATGGCATTGTAGGCGAAATGCTCGTTAATATACCCATAAATGACTTGAATGAGTATAGTGTAGTAGAAGGTGAAACAATCGACCTGAAATATAGTCTTAATTATATTCACAAAATGTGTTTAACAAATAATTTATCCAATGAAATTCATTTCTTTGTAAGCCCAGAGTTTCCCATGAAAATTAAATATGATTTAGGACATGATTGTTATATTGTGTTTTATATTGCACCAAAAATAACTGACTAGGCGCTTATTGCTTCGTTATACTTTATAAAAATTATTATCATTTTTATTTAAGCTTACTATGAAAATAATAATAGGATTTTTTATTTTTTGTTTAGTATTGTTCATATATTTACATGTACAGTTTCATTTGAAAACTAGCGAAGACTTGGAAATGTATGAGATTGATGACCCCTCAAAAGATAAATTAGAGGAAATATGTGATATCAGACAACCTGTGCTATTCGATTTTGAGAATCAGAAAATTATGGAAACCTCCAATAAACATTATATTTCTAATCATTATCACGCATTTGAAATTAAAATTAGAAATACTAATGATACTGACACTAATTCTGAAATTTACATGCCGCTTCCCCTACATGCCTCTATAAAACTATTTGATGAAGATAAAAAAGCGGCTTATTTTTCTGAAAATAATTCAGAGTTTTTAGAAGAAACAGGTATTGTAAAAAATCTGAAGTATAACGATGAGTTCTTACGTCCATATATGGTCTCAAATTGTAATTATGACATAATGATGGGCAGCGAGGGCACATGTAGTCCATTTCGGTATGAAATTAACTACCGAAATTATTTTTTATTGACACAAGGAAGCGCAATTGTAAAAATGGCACCGCCTCATAGTGTTAAATATTTGTATCCTACTTATGACTATGAAAACTTTGAATTTAGGTCACCGGTGAATCCATGGACGCCGCAACCAAAATATTCAGCAGATTTTGATAAAATTAAATGTTTAGAGTTTCTATTACTCCCTGGCAAAACGCTCTTTTTGCCTGCGTTTTGGTGGTATAGTATAAAATTTAAAAACAATTCTAGTATTTCATGTTTTAGGTATCGTACGTATATGAATAATATTGCGATAATGCCTTACATTGGGTTGCATGCGTTGCAAATTCAAAATGTAAAACGAAATGTGGCTAAAAAAGCCACTAAAAATATTTCTGATGATAACCCTAATTATGAAAGCGATGAATCAAATATTGAAGACAATGCAGACAGTGCAGACAGTGTTTCTGAAAATACTACTAACCCGGCTGTGCAACAAGGCCCTTCTACTGACAATATTACTATAAAAGAAAATCCTATAGCATCTAGCAATAATACATCTACTATCATTGAATTATCCACTTCAACACTCTAAAATTATATAATTGTTTTTATTTTATTTGTCGCACTAATGTACAAATGAAAAGTCACAAATCATTTCCTAATTTGAACTTTATTAAAAGTTATGCAAAACTTGCGAAAAACAAATCTAGACGTCGAAATAAACGCACTAAGCGACGATTAACCAAACGGCGCTTTGGAAAAGGTGGATGAGGAGGAATCCCTATTATAAATAATTAACTTATTGGATTTTGTAAATTTGTATTATTTCTTGAATGATAAATGCTCAGTATATTAGCATTTTGAAAAAGAAAAAATTAATTTACATTTATTAAAATTTAATTTGTTAATGTTTTTGTTTTTTGTTGTTTATGTTTTTATTAATTTTTCAGATTATGTTATGCTAAAATGTATTCCGCTAAGCTAGTTGTTATATTTACATCTTTTGATAAAATGCTCTTAATTGATTCTCTACAAAACGCGCATCTTGGGCTCGTACATGTTTTTAATGTATTTTCGATACATTTACCACAAAAGATATGACTACAATTTAGCTTCACAAATTCATTTTGTATTTTTGATTCATAACAAATAGCACATTCTGAATCGCAACTAATTTCTCCTTCATTATCGTCTGTTAAATCTAATATTGATTCTATTTTAAATTTTGGAGTTACCATTGATGGTAATATGGTGGCGCTGGTTAAATCTAATAGACCTGCGTCACGTATCATAGTATACCAGGTATTTGATTGAAAAGTTGGGTCGTTTAACAAATAATTTGCTTCATCATTCAAATTGAAAATATATATTGATACTTTTTCAATACATGTAAAGATATTATTCCTCATTACCGCGCCACATTTTCTAACCGCATAATATTTTATCATTCGGGCGGTGTTGCCAATGGCATATAAAATTAACCGGTTTATAAATTCTTGTGATGGGCTTACAAATACATCGTTTGTAGATAAATTCTGTATTTGATATTTTTGTTGAATACATGCCACCTCAAAAATCATAAATCTTCCGTCATTGCATTGATTTACGGTGTGTCCAGTACACCTACAAAATGAACATTTACGCGACGATTGTCTTGCATTCGGTTGCGTATTGGCAACATGTTGTTGGATAATTGCATTAGTTCTATTATCAGAGCTCATTTTATTTTAATTTGTATTTCATTATAGTAAAAAGATTTGTTTCAATTTTTTTGTAATCATATTATTTGTAATGATATTATAAATAATAGTTAAAGATATTTTTACATCTATAAGTATATAGCAGTTAAACAATGAACGTTTATAAGATACATGTAAATGATAGAAATTATACCAGTTGGGAAGTATTTGAAACAGTCAACTTTCAAAAAATGGAGTTGGATATCCCTAATCCAATTGAATCCAAAATGTTTTCCAATGACGTATTCACGTTTGATAACGTGACAAAACAAATACAGGTTCTTCATTCTTCCGTAAGAACTGGACCACATATACCAGGCGTTCTTATTATTGCTGGCAATAAGACCTTTGGACGTAATGGAAAAGGAAAACTATTGTACAAATGTATTCCCGATGATATGAGGCTTCCACCTTTTTTGGTTCCGTATGAAATCAAACATGTTGGTTTTTCAAAAGTATTTATAAATTTATATGTTACATTTTCTTTTGCAGATTGGAGCGATAAACACCCACATGGACTTCTGGGCCACATCATCGGGTCTGTTGATGTTTTAGATAATTTTTATGAGTATCAACTATATTGTAAAAGTCTTAATGCATCTATTCAACAGTTTCAGAAAGCGACATCGCTTGCCCTGAAACGTAATTCACATGATGCTTTTATTGAAAATATTAAAGTCAAATATCCTTCTATTCAAGAGCGCATGCCTCATAATGATGCAAAATGGCATGTTTTTACAATAGACCCGCCAAACAGTTTGGATTTTGACGACGGATTTAGTATTAACACATTAGATGATGGAATACAGCAGTTAAGTATTTACATTTCTAATGTTACTATTTGGATGGATGTTCTTAATTTATGGAACTCATTTTCGTGTCGTATTTCCACGATTTATTTACCTGATAAAAAGCGTCCAATGTTGCCAACTATTTTGTCCGATTGCCTTTGTAGTTTACAATCAAATAACACTCGAATTGCATTTTTTATGGATATATTTATAAAAGATAACACGATTATAGATATTAAATATGGGAATTGCTTTATTAAAGTATTTAAAAATTATTGTTATGAAGACAAGGCACTTTTGGCCGACAAAAAATACATACAATTATTTGCTGTTGTCAAGGAACTATCAAAAAAATATAAATATGGGTATAATGTTAAAAATAGCCACGATTTAGTAAGCTATTTAATGATTTGTATGAATTGTCATTGCGCGACTGACCTTCTCAAACATAATACTGGAATTTTCCGTTCCACTATCATACAAAAACATTCGACCATGCCTGACACTGTTCCCGAAGAGCTTACAAAGTTTATTCAAATTTGGAATAGTTCTTCTGGGCAATACATTAATGGCGCAGATGTCGAGAATGGGAAGCTAAGAAGACATGATTTGCTAAATATGGACGCTTATATTCATATTACGAGTCCAATCAGGCGTCTAGTTGATTTGTTAAATATTCTCAAATTTCAACAAACTGCAGGTATCATTCAACTATCTGAAAATGCGTACACCTTTTACGATAGCTGGTTAACCAAATTGGACTATATTAATGTAACCATGCGGTCAATCAGAAAAATACAATGCGATAGTACATTGCTCGACTTATGCAATAATACACCAGATGTTCTATCTGCGGAATATGATGGATATGTGTTTGATAAAGTAATACGTGCCGATGGGTTATTTCAGTTTATTGTTTATTTGCCTGCTCTAAAACTATCTTCGAGAATAACGACGAGAGAAAACATTGATAATTATGAACCCAAAAAATTCAAATTGTTTTTGTTTAATGATGAAGAAAAATTTAAACGAAAGATACGACTACAAATGCTATGAGGTATAATATTTATAATAAAGAGATTAAGATTTAAAGGTTTTTAAAAATATAACAGATACAAATGTCGTTGGATTTAGCTGACTTGTTTAATAAGTACGGGAGTGATAAAGATAGAAACGGCTATTCACATTTATATTCTATTTTATTTGATGGACTTAAAAATGAAAAACTAAATGTTTTAGAAATAGGAATTGGTACAATGATTCCAAATGTTAGTTCCTCGATGAAAGGATATATGCCCGACACATATTTACCTGGCGCTTCTTTAAGAGCATGGAATGATTATTTTATTAACAGCGCAATTTATGGTGTTGACATTCAACCAGATACACAAATTAATGAAGACAGAATTACCACTTATTTAGCTGATTCTACAAAAACTGATTCTGTAAATAATTTAATGAACAATTTAAACATACAATTTGATATTATTATTGACGATGGATGTCATTGGGACGAAGCACAAAAACAATCCTTAAGCAACTTTTTCCCTTATTTAAAAGATGGGGGAATATATATAATTGAAGATATTTATCCTGGAAGCAATATAACCAATAATAATCCATATGAAATAAGAAATATTATTGGCAATTATGAACATTTTTTTGTAGGATTGAAAAATAACCAATGCGTCATCCGCAAAAAAAAAATAAACACAATTGGATTCTGTTAATTTGTTATTGTTTTATCAATAGTCACTTCTTTTGCAATATTGCGCATTATTTTATTTTCTTTCATACCGTCATCGTCCCCATGACCACCCATTGCCTCTATAATTATTTTGTTATATTGATCCGATTTTTTCGAATCACTATAAATACAATCAGGATATTTTGCTTTAAATTCTGGTAACATTTTGGAATTTTTATGAGCTATATGTTTTATCGCTTTACGTAATTTATTCTTTTCTTCATTTTCCTTTTCCCACTTATTTTCATCTTTCACATACATTACTTCTCTCTTCGAGTCACTACAATGAACTGGTCGTTTATGCACATCTAATGCTTTCAAATTTTTAACAATTATTGTTGATATTCCTTCCACAAACCCCAATTTGCCTACATTTTCTAAATCTGATAATTGAATTTTGAGTGAATCTACAAAATCCATTATGTTCATTGCATCTTTGCACTGCTCGTTTAAAAATACATTTAAATTAAAGGTTTTGTTATTTGAATTTATGTTGTTATTGATTGTTGAGCTTTTATCACATACTTTCATAACCAATTTATTTTGCTCTAATAACATTTCTTTAAATTCGCTGTTTTCTTTCATTAAATACTTAATCAAATCGTCTTTAACGATACATATTTGACTATCTTCTTTTTCAAATTTATATTGAACATCGGATTCTAATAATGTACATTTTTTCTTATGACGCCATAACCCAGAATTATCTTTAAATATTTTGCCACAAGCACATTCTGCTGTGGGGTTTTTAGGGGTTTTTTCGATTGAAAAACATTGATTTTCATTGACAAAATGTTTCTTGGTCTGCAAGTGGCGTGAAAAATCTTTTTTATTAGACGTATAAAAGTCACACTTTATACAACCAAAATTCAGGGGTTTTTTGGGGTTTTCTTTATTGACAGACATTGCTATATATTGTCAATGGAAAAAAACCCCTATATTCTAATTTTGTCAGAAAATAAATTATTTTAAAATTTTACAGTCACAAAGTTAAAAATAATTTTTGTATGTCCTTACCTTAAAAAATTTTATGGTCACACAAAATATTTTTTTCCAAGATGATTTTCCTTTTCTCAAAAAAGGACAAAAATAAATGTCCAAAAATCAAAACCAAAAAAAAGTCTTGGAAAAAATTTACAATATTTTACAATAATTTGTTTAAAGTACTTAAAGAGATTGGACTTTTCAAAGTCAGGTTTTGGTGTTATTTATTTGTTTATTTACACGCTGAGTTAGTCGGAATAGGCTTTATACGCTGAACTGTGGGCATCGGTTTTATGCGCTGAATTAGGCCACATTCTGCATTTAGATTACACTCTGAATTAGACGATATTATTTTTATTATATTTTTTATTTCGCATTTATTGTCTATAAATACGTCTATTGTCATTAAAGAGAGATTTTGAGTTTTTTTTATAACGGAAATGGTAAATGCCAAGTAACATGTTTTGTGAATCCGTTTTCCCCAATATTTTTCATTGATAATGTCGTATCCGTACACGCTCAAATTACAGCGTTGCAACCTGTTATACATGTCGTCATGCAAATCATTGATATTTATATCGCATAATATGTTTTCTGAAGCAATTTTATCGCCATATCTGTGCAAATGATGATATTTTGACGGCAAGTAATACTCTGTCATTGTTATGTTTAATATACATTTCATTTTATATCTTTTTACGTTTCAATTTTTTTAAAAACTAATTTTTATTTAATTTAAAGTAACTTCATTCGTGATTTAAAAATTCAAATATTCACATTAAGTGTTATTTACATAATAACCATATAACGTAAGCACCGCACCCCCTACTGAACCCTGACCGATGGTTAAACTATTTGTGGCACTACCTCCTGCACCATAAGTGGAACTAGTAGAAGTTTGTCCAGCATTACCTATATTTTTATAAGTAGTAGTAGTAGAAGAAGCAGGAGCCCCTCCACTAAGACTGGTTGATGGTAACCCTGCACCTCCAGGACCAGCTGAACCACCACCGCCCCCAGCCGCCCCGTTGTTGTATCCTGAGCCACCATTAGTCATGGCAGTAAAACCAGTTATGGGTGCTCCGGCTACAGTAATAGTTGTTACTGTTCCCTTACCTGTTGTGATTGTAACGATTGCTCCAGCAGCTATTGGTAAACCAGCCCCTGATGCAAGGGCATAGCATGTTGCTCCAGTGCCTCCGGATGTACCACTGGCAATAGCAGTTAGTTTATCACTTGTCCCGTTTAACATATATGAAGTATATCCGCTAATAGCTGTACCTAAATCTAAAAGTGTTACAGGTTGTCCAAACGTTAAGGTTGTGGTACCATAAAACTCAAGTGATGTGTAAGTTGAGTTGTCTGTTTTCACAGTTGGTGCGTTTCCATTCGTTATTGTATAATTAGCACTGGAAGGATTACTAAATGTGAATGTTAAACCCCCTCCTAACATGCCTACATACGTGACACACAACGAGTAACTCGTCAAATCCACGTTTGTAAATTCTAATCCCAAATTCGCCGCATTCGTGTTATAACCTACGGCCATAGTAGTTGCGGTTGATGGATTAGTACTAAAGTTTGATGAATTATAACTTGTCGAAAAGCCATTATTAAAAGCAGAAATATTTGACCATACACAACTTCCTAGCAGTTTCCCAGAACTATTTATTTGTGATACGTAGACTGACCCAGTATAATCATAAATTGGAAGATACCAAGTTGTAACTGTTGAGCTAGAATTTTGTGCTAATGTAACCGTTGAAAAATTACCCAACGTACTCATATACTTACATAAAATAGTATAATTTAACAAAAGTTGCGCATTTAATGTTATATTTCTACATCAGTAATAATCATCTTATGGTCACTTATCCATTTTGGTCCATCATACACAATAGAATACACAATTTTCATTTTTTTTGTATATATCATGTCAATACGCTGACTTGGTTCTTTTGCATATAACGAACCAGCCGGCCAAGTATGACCATGTTCTTCCTTTACATTTGGATTCGCATACCAAAATGTATCTATAAAACCATTTTTTTCTAATAACTTTGAAACTGGAACATTTATATTGTCTAAATCCAAATGAGATGGTTCATTAAAATCGCCTGCAAGTATGGCTCTGTCGTGTTTTTTCGCCTTTGATAATTCTTGTTTTAATCTGGGTAGCCTACGCTCTGCACAAAGCTTCAAAATTTTGTCTTTACTAGAACTAATAGGTATTGTTTTAGAAGATTTATAAGTAATATTATTCATATGATGTAGCACAGACGGAACATCGTCTAAATGTAAATTACCTATGTAAATAGGTTCTTTACGCGACTTTATCACTTTAACAAGATTATCATCAACAATAGTTAATTTTATGGGATTTACTAATACACACGTGCCTTCCAAATTATCAACATTTAAAATTTTCAGACCTAATTCTGCCGCCAATTTCTCAATATTATATGAGTTTGCTTCCTGTAAAAATAAAATATCACCTTTAATTTTTGAGAGAATTAATATCCATTTATTCAATAAGGTTGATTTTTTCCCCGGAGCTTCATCACACAAGTTTATTGTTAAAATTCTCAAGGTACGGTCCATTATAGTATCAATATAAATTAATATTATCATTACTTGTTTTATTGTAAACTAAAATAGTATAAAGGATTTACAACATATAATAATAATCAAGTACCAATGGTTAAAGTATGTTCATTCACGAATTATCCAGCCGAGAATTTTTCAAAGTATCAAGAATATTTTGAAAAGTTCGATTATCCTCTGCACATATTTCAAAAGTGGGCAATTGAAGGTATTATTGAAGGTCAGCATGTTTTAGTAACTGCACCAACTGGGTCGGGCAAATCACTTCCAGCCGAGTTTGCAATTGATTTTTTTCATTCGAAAAACAAAAAAACCATTTATTGTTCTCCTATTAAAGCTCTCTCCAATCAGAAGTTTTATGATTTCTCTCAAAAATATCCTCACATTAGTGTTGGATTGATTACAGGAGATATAAAAACGAATCCTGATGCTAATGTACTAATCATGACCACTGAAATCCTTCTAAATAAGCTATATCAAATTAAAAGCGCATCTAAACAGGTCAGTTCTTCAGTATCTTTTGATATGGACATTGAAACAGAATTAGGATGTGTTGTATTTGATGAGATACACATGATTAATGATGCAGACCGTGGCCATGTTTGGGAAAATAGTATCATGCTTTTACCCACACATGTACAAATGGTCGGCCTTTCTGCCACATTAGATGACCCCGAAAGGTTTGCATATTGGCTCGAAAATAGAGGTGACCAAAATGCCAATGCATCGACCACTTGTAATGGGAAACAAGTATATTTAACGAAGAAAAAGGATAGAGCAGTTCCTTTGACACACTACTCGTTCATCACTACAACCCAAGGTATTTTTAAAGCTATTAAAGATAAAACGATTCAAGCAGAAATTACTGCAATTACAAACAAACCTTTCATCATACAAACTGCTAAAGGCGAATTTAATGAGCAGCATTATTGCAAAATGAACAAAATGTTGAAATTGTTTGAGAATAACCAGGTTCGAGTTAAACGTGCACATGTGTTAAATCAAGTATCTAAATATCTGTGTGAAAATGACATGTTGCCGGCATTATGCTATGTTTTTTCGCGAAAACAAATAGAAATATGTGCAAAAGAACTTACAACAAATTTATTGGAGAACGACTCGAAAATTCCATATATTATTAAGCGTGAGTGCGAACAAATCATACGAAAACTACCTAATTTTGAAGAATATTTTCAATTACCTGAATATACAACACTGGTTTCTCTTTTAGAGAAAGGCGTTGCTACGCATCATTCCGGCATGATGCCCGTTTTGAGAGAAATTGTCGAGTTGTTATTTGCAAAGGGATATATTAAATTTCTCTTTTGCACCGAATCTGTCGCGATTGGATTGAATCTTCCCGTAAAGACTACTATATTCACGGATGTGAATAAACACGATGGTAATGTATTTCGCATACTGCAAGGTCATGAATTTGTGCAAGCCAGTGGACGAGCTGGACGATTGGGCATTGATACAGTAGGACATGTATTTCACCTGAATAATTTGTTTAGAAATATGGATATGTCGAGTTATAAACATATGATGGCAGGCAACCCACAAACGTTGACGTCGAAATTTAAAATATCGTATAATTTGATTTTGAACTTGATTGATATTGGCGATTATAATTTGACCGATTTTGCTAAAAAAAGTATGGTTACTGGCGACTTGGACGCACAAATGGGTGAACTTTATACCAATATAACTAAATTGACAACTGAATTGGACACTATGAGAATGAGTTTGACCCATTTGAGGACACCAAAGTCCATCCTTGAAGAATACATTGAATTGGTTAATAAAAAAAATACATTTGTAAATAAGAAACGAAAGGAAGTTGAACGACGCATGCAAGAAATTCAAGACAGTTATAAATACATTGAAACCGATAAGATGTCTTTTAAAAAAATTGTAGATAAAGAACAGGCAATTGCTTCTCTGCATAATCAGGTGGATAACGTTAATAATTACATTAATAGTGGTATTATGTCAGTAATTGGTCTTTTACTAAATGAAAAGTATATTGAAACAGATAATACAGATACTCCGGTCAATAAATACAAATTAACTCTAAAAGGGTCATTTGCTACACATTTGAGAGAAGTTAACTGTCTTGTATTTGCTAAACTGCTTGAAGACAATGATTTAAACGCACTTTCTTCTAAACAGTTAGTTACATTGTTTAGTTGTTTTACAAATATTACAGTAAGCGACGATTTGAAAGATAATGTTTCGAAATGCACAGATAAAGAGTGCCAAAAAGTTATCTTAAAAGTAGGCCAGTTGTATTCCGATTACCAACAAAAAGAAACAAACTATAACATTAATAGCGGGTCTGATTATAACATTCAGTATGATTTGATTAATTATGTTACACATTGGTGTGATTGTGAAAATGCAGGAGATTGCAAGGTGTTGTTGAGAAAATTAATTGACGAAAAGGGAATATTTTTAGGTGAATTTGTAAAGGCACTATTAAAAATAAATAATATTTCTGGTGAAATGGAGAAATTGGCTGAGCTAACAGGTAATGTGGCTTTGTTAAGTAAGTTGCGAGAAATATCGAATATAACGCTAAAGTATGTTGTAACGAATCAGTCACTTTATGTGTAATAGTATATTTTGCTGATTTTTTAATGGCATTATATATTATAAAGATGAGTGACCATGCTAAATTAAGCACGGATGAAGAATTGACCGCGATTAAAGAACCTACCGAGCCCGTTGTATCTAGCGACGTTGTTGTTAATTTGATTAGTTTAACATCCCTGCTTTTAACCAATGTAAATATTCCTTCTTATAATTTATTGCCTGAGCAAATAGAATGGATTAATAAATTTATAGAGGCTTCTCCAGAAGTATTTGATATTATTTTGAAAGATATAATTGCAATTACGTCAGATGGAAAAATAGATTCTCATGATATCCCGTTGTTAATAAAATTAATAACTGATGTTTATAACTCACGTGCAATTGCGCGTGACATGGCAAATTCCCAAAATATAATCGCTTTTGTAAAATTTACATTGGAAGTTATTTTAGACTCGAAATATGTTGTTTTACCAGAAATCGAAAAAACAATTATTAAAGGGTTAATCGATTCATCCATTTCACTACTAAGCATGAATGTTGCATCGGGTAATAAAAGTATTTGTGCATTAGTTTACAACTTTATTAGCAAATTTGCCGGATGTTTTTCTGCAAAATAAATCAAAAACTTACTCTACTATTTCTCTCATTTCAAACATATATTTGAAACGAGATTACAATTAATTTAATCAATTTCTTCGATTTGTGGTCCTGGTTCTTCTGCTACAGGTTCTTCTGATGTCTCTGCAGCTGTATCTGGTTGGAGCTTCGCAACTAACTCTTTAAACTTTGTATCCAATTCAGCAATTTTTCCATCATACTCACTCTTTTCCGCATGATGATTATTATCTACCCATTCTTCTATTTCTTTAATATATGTTTCTATCTGAGATTGTACTTCAGGTGGTATTTTATCTTTGTATGTAGTCGCGAGTTCACTCTTAATTTGGAAAATTTGAGATTCTAGCTTTTGCTTGGCCTCGACATTTTCCTTTGTTTTAAGGTCTGCTTCTTTGAATTTTTCAGCCTCTTCTACCATTCTCTCTATATCCTCTTTACTCAATCGCCCTTTATCATTTGTAATAGTAATTTTATTTGACTTACCAGATGATTTTTCGGCCGCAGCAACATTCAAAATGCCATTTGCATCCATATCAAATGTTACTTCTATTTGCGGCATTCCTCTAGGCATCGCCGGAATTCCATCTAGTTGAAATTTGCCTAACAATGTATTGTCTTTTGTAAATTGGCGCTCACCTTCAAATACTTGTATAAGAACGCCAGGCTGGTTATCCGCATAAGTTGAAAAAGTCTGCGATTTCTTTGCAGGAATTGTAGTATTACGATTAATAAGGTTTGTCATAATACCGCCCGCAGTTTCTAGTCCCAGACTTAGTGGACAGACGTCTAGCAATAGCAAATCGGCAATTTTTTCATCTTTAGAACCTGTAAGAATTGCTGCTTGAATCGCCGCACCATAAGCAACACACTCATCAGGATTAATAGACTTACATAGCTCTTTACCGTCAAAAAACTCGCTCAACAGCTGTTGAATTCTCGGAATTCGCGTGCTTCCACCAACTAGGACCACTTCGTGTATTTGACTTTTGGATAATTTGGAATCCCTCAGTACTTGTTCTACAGGTAGCATTGTTTTTCTAAAAAGGGAGTCGCACAAGTTCTCGAATTTGGCCCTAGTAATCGTGCTATTAAAATCATGTCCTTCATACAAACTATCAACTTCGAGCATTGCAGTCGTAGATGAAGACAGTGTTCGCTTCGCACGTTCACATGCAGTTCTTAGTCTTCGTAGCGCCTTCTTGTTATCCGAAATATTTTGTTTGGTTTTCTTCATAAATTCTACAGCAAAATGCTCTACCAATAAGGTGTCGAAATCCTCGCCTCCCAAGTGTGTATCACCTGCAGTAGCACGCACCTCAAAAATAGAATCATCAATGTTCAAAATAGAAACATCAAACGTCCCTCCACCACAATCAAAGATGAGGATATTTTTGTCGGTTTTATCCTTTTTGTCCAATCCATAAGCAATCGCAGCCGCAGTGGGTTCGTTAATAATTCGCAAAATGTTTAATCCTGCAATAGTGCCGGCATCTTTTGTTGCCTGACGTTGTGAATCGTTGAAATATGCTGGAACTGTTACGACTGCTTCCGTTACAGGTGCTCCCAAATATGCTTCTGCAACTTCTTTCATTTTAACCAATACCATGGAACTGATTTCTTCGGGTGAAAATACTTTTGTTTCACCTTTAAATTCTACACTAATAAAGGGCTTTCCGTCTTTATTAATTACATCAAAAGAGAAATGCTTCATGTCTGATTGAACCGATGAATCCAGGAATTTTTTTCCGATTAATCGTTTTGCATCAAAAACGGTGTTGCTCGTATTAGATGATGCCATATTTTTTGCGGCATCTCCGATTAGTCGCTCGTCATTAGTAAACGAAACATATGATGGAGTTGTCCTATTACCTTGGTCATTTGCTATAATTTCTACATGGTCATTTTGCCAAATGCCTACACATGAATAAGTAGTACCCAAATCGATTCCAATTGCTTTAGACATTCTAGTTAATTGTATTACAATGTTTTTAAATTATTTTATAAAGAACTATTGTTCCAAATTATTTGGACGAATTTAAAAAATCGCACTGCGCAAGAGAAGCCATAAATGATAAAATAACACAACCACCAGGCGATGTGTAATATGACAACCATTTAAATCAAATCCTTTAACTAGTCAACAGTCTAAAAACATACACCCATAATCTATTATTATGGCTTTAATCAATCATAAATACAAATTACTTGAAAAAATAGGAGAAGGTTGTTTCGGGTCCATATTCAAAGGCAAAAATATCAGGAGCAATGAAGAAGTTGCTATCAAAATAGAACCTATTGCAACACAAACTAAACTGTTAAAAAATGAATCTATAATTTACCAATATTTGCTCAATACTAATGGAATTCCATCTGTTAAATGGTACGGTAAAGACGAGCGTAATTATTATATGGTGCTAAATTTATTAGGAGAATCACTTCAAACTGTAAAAGACAATGTGGGAATTTTCTCTCTTAAAGCAACTTTACAAATAGGAGTTCAGCTTGTATATTTATTACAAACGATTCATGATAAAGGATTAATTCATAGAGATATAAAGCCTGATAATTTTTTATTTGGATTAAATGACAAAAAAAATCAACTTTATATTATCGATTTTGGATTTTGCAGAACGTTTATAAACAATGATACCAAAGTACATATCCCAATGGCAAAGTTAAGTAATTTAATAGGCAGTCAAACATATGCAAGTATAAATGCACATAATTATATAGAATTAAGCAGGCGAGATGATTTAGAGTCCTTGTTTTATATGCTTATTTATTTTGTACGTAAGCAAACTTTAGAGTGGCAAAATGTAGATATTAATTGTAATAATAGAGAGAAAAATACCATAATAAAGGAGAAAAAATTAAATATGATTGAAAAACCCGATGCAAATATTCCATCTGTGTTTATAAATTGTTTGCGAACTATGCGTGGATTAGAATTTGAAGATAGACCAAATTATATAGATATTATTGACATACTTAATGCTGAATTAAAGCGGCTATTACGTTAAATCCGGATATTTATAATCGAACATTTTAGTAAAATGGCCTACGATAAAATGGAAGAATTTATTGAAACATTGCTTGATGTATTTAAGATGGTAAATAAGATGGTCGCAGATAAAAAAGATTCCAAGTATAAATTCATTGCAGCAATAATCTATAATTATATTGTAAAAACTGCAAAATCAAATAACGTTGATATATCGACGTTCTCACAAGGAGACACCTGCAAAACCCACATAAACTTGATTCCTTTTTTTGAATATGTCACACATAATAATATTGAATTTTATGATTTTCAAAATATAGATTTGTCAGACGTTGACACCAGTAAAAACGAAGACATTGAACGGTTTGTTTTGTCGCACGTTTATTACATTACACAGAAATAACATAATTTGCTTAAAACAGTATAAAGATATTAGACTTAATTAGAGTATAATAGAATGACTGATAATGTTGATACAACTTCTACCACGGGTGCGCGATTTATTGGTCGCGTAAAGTGGTTTAACAACAAGGCTGGTTATGGATTTATTACGGTTACGGATGGAGCTCAATCAGGGTCTGACATGTTTGTCCATCATAGCGCAATTGCTGTTGCGAGTCAACAGTACAAGTATTTGGTTCAAGGTGAGTATGTTGAGCTGAATGTAGTTAAAGCTCAAGGAGGTTCGCACGAGTATCAGGCGGTCGACGTGGCAGGTATTAAGGGAGGAAAGCTTATGTGCGAGACCCGGTTTGACTTTAAAGCGGCTAGAAATAACTATAAGACTACTAGTGAGAAAGAGTCTGAAACGGTTGATGCTCCCAAGCAACGAGCTCCCCGTGTTCGTGGGGAAGGTCCTAGAGACAGTGAAAAGCAACGAGTGTCTGTTAAGGATAGTGATGAAAAGAAGGCGTGGACTGTTGTAGGTAAAGGCACACCTGCTGTTAAGCCTTCTACGTCTGGAAGAGGGCGTGGGCGACCTCCGCGCACAACAAACACTTCCGAATAAAGTGTGTAGAGATTAGAGATTAGAGTTTAGTATTTTATATTAATTTAAAACATTAATATAAACTAATGGAAAATGAAGGCATTGCAATAAAAACGGCACATGATAAATTATTTAAGAATAATAACAAAAATTATATTTTTATATACACGCCTCCAAAAGTTGGTTCTACGACGTTGGTATCTTCTTTGAGGGTTTCTTTAGGTAACAAATTTAATATAATACACATTCACGATGAAGTAATGATGCAAGTGTTAACTGGAATTAAAGGTGTTTCGATAAATAAATTAATTGAATATATTGCTAATAATGGAAATAATGTTTGGGTGATTGATATTTATAGACTACCTATAGAGCGAAAAATGTCGGAGTTTTTTGAAAAACTTTCGGATATGCATTTTAATAATACAGAAACAAATGTGATTAAATATGATATAAAACGAATTAGTGTTAGATTTAATGAATTGTTCCCTCATTTATCTAATACCGACCATTATTTTGATAAGTATGAAATTAACGTGCCGCCATTTGATTTTATTAAAAAATATTCAATACAGACTTGCAGACGTGTAAAATACATAAAATTACGTCTTATGGATTCAAAAAATTGGGAAACTATTCTTTCTGAAATTATGAATGCAAAAATAGTTATTTTAAATGATTATAAAACATCTGATAAATCAATTGGTGATTTTTATAATAAATTCAAACAAGAATATTTGTTACCTGCTAATTTGTTTGAATTAATGAAAAACTGTAAATACTTAAATTTTTATTTGAATGAAGCAGAAAAATTAGCGTATTTTAGTTCGTGGAGAAGTAGATTAACTACACATTTTGAACCCTTTACGGCTGCTGAATATCAATTATATATTAAAATTAGTTTGGAAAATCAGGTTTATGACAATGTACAACATGACCACTATATTGATAATGGGTGCAGTTGTAAGGCTTGTTCTTTAAAAAGGAAAGAGATATATTTTAAGGCTCTAAAAGGTGAACCCATAAATGATAAAATTATACATAATGACGAAATTAAAGCCGTACTTGCTGAGGGAAATAAAAAAATAATTTGTGAAATAAAACAAAAAATAAAAGAAAAAACAGAAGCGAGAAAATTCCCTAGAAACCAATTTTCAATAAAAAGTTATGGTCAATAAAACAAATAGTCGCAGGAGGGGTATGGGGAACCTGGGTTCCACATAAAAATTTAGTAAATGATTAAAAGGTAATGAAAAAAAAAAAATTGAAAAGCTTTTGTAGGATGAGAGTGAGAGTAGTGAGTCAAAAAGTAGATATAAATCAGAGAATGTCATCAATGTCATCGTTATCGTTATCGCTATACGTGGGAGCAAAGGTAAGAACAGGTATGGAGGAAATGACGCTGGATGTAGTTCGTCATGCGATAGAGGAATGTGGTCGTCGTTATGGGTTTGATGCCTCGGAAGCTTGTCGTGAGTTAGGTGTGAATATGGTGGAAAAAAAAGAAAAAAAAGAGAAAAAAGTGGGAGCATCGGTTTCGCCATCGTTTCCCTTGCCATACAACGGCGAAATGAAGGAAGAGTGTTGCCACGGTTTGAAACAAAATCATGGCCTCTACACGCAATGCCAACAAGTGCTGAAGGGTGACGGCAAGTACTGCAAAGGATGCAACACCCAGGGAGAAAAAAATGAGAATGGTGAGCCCGATTACGGGTCAATCGAATCACGTATGGCAGTAGGCATCTTCGAGTATGTCGACCCAAAGGGAAAAAAGCCCACCGCTTACACAAAAATCATGAAAAAATACAAAGTGACTGAAGAGCAGGTAGTCGCAGAAGCCGCCAAGTTCAACTTGACGATAGACGCGGGGCACTTTGAGGTCAGTGTGGAATCCAAGCGCGGAAGACCCAAGACGGCCGTCGAAAAGCCGGTCAAGGGTGTCAAAGGCCGACCCAAGAAGTCGAAAAAGGTAGTCGAGCTGTGTGATGATGATACAGAGGACCTATTTGCGTCTCTGGTTGCATCTGCCAACAAAGAAACCGAAGACGAAGGCGAAGTGGAAGCAGAAGTGGAACAGACCCAAGTGGTTGATGACAAGCAAGCCAAACTCGCGGCCAAGGAAGCAGAAAAGCAAGGCAAACTCGCTGCCAAGGAAGCCGAGAAGCTAGCGAAAGAAGCCGAGAAGGCGGCCAAGGAAGCCGATAAAAAGGCAAAGGCCGAAGCAAAGGAAGCAGAGAAGCTGGCCAAGGCAGCTGCAAAGGAAGCGAAGACCGCTGCAAAGGATGCCAAGCTTGCCACCAAGGAAACCGCCAAGGAGTCGACTGAGACTCAAGAACCAGACAAAGTGAAGCGATTTGAATTCGAGGGAGTCAAGTACTTGAAGTCAAAGAACACCGGCATCATCTACAACATGGAGCAAGAGGTCGTCGGCAAATGGAACGAGCAGAGTAACAAGATAGACTTCAAGGAGGCGGAGGAAGAGGAGGAAGAGGAGGAGTATGAGGATGAGTAGAGTAGTTTTGTAGAATTGTAGATAGCTTTGTAATTAAAAAAACAAAAAAAAATAATAAGAAAAACAAAATAAAAAATAAAAAAAACAAAAAGAAAAAACAAACAATTTTTTCTTTCATTCTTTCTCTCTTGACTTCATTTGTAAGAGAGAAACAATCAACTATTATTATGGAAAAGCAGATGAAATAGGGCCTATTATTTTGTCAGTCATATCTTGTTTTGTCACTCATTTCTGCGTTATTGCTATTATATGCGAATAGCAATAAATGGTATAAATTATTGCTTATCTTTGCGGATAAGCAAACGAAACACATCAAATGCGGTCACAATAAAGCAACTATATTATAGCCGAATATAGGCTATTATTTTGTCACTCATTTCTCGTTTTGTCACTCATTTCTGCGTTAGCCTATATATGGAGAATTACAACAGTACATGATGATGCTTTACTATTTATTAAACAATTATTGAATAAATAGTACAAACCAATGAAATTCTAGAGGAGCCACATCAGGTTGCCGAGTTGTTGAATACTTATTCTTTTTCTTTTTCAACCAAGACTTCTTTTGCGACCTTCTTTATAATCTTGTTTTCCTTTTCTGCATCATTGTCGCCCTTACCACCCATCGATTCTATAATTAAGTTATTATACGTATCTGAATGCTTCGAATGAGACTGGACACAGTCAGGATATTGATGCTTAAACTCAAATAACTGCTTAGAATTCTTTTGTGCGATACGTTTAATTGCACAACGAATCTTGGGATTGCCATCAGGTTCCTTATTCCACTTGTCTTCGTCCTTTACATATAATACTTCTCGCTTTACATCGGTACAATGTACTGGTCTCTCATGAACCTCCAAATCATTTAAATTTTTAATAATAATATTAGACATTCCATTCACATAACCCACATCGCCCATATTCATCAAATCGGTTAACTGTAACTGAATAGAATTGACAAAATCGGTAATGTTCATGGCATCTTTACAGGTTTCATTTAAAAAGAATTGCAAATTGAATGTTTTATTATGTGAATTTGTATTTGTATTCGTATTTGTAGTATTATGAGTGCCATTTTTAATGACTTCCATCATTTGTGTTTGCAATTCACTATTGTGTTTCAAGATAGACATCAAAAATTCTTTATCAAATACAAAATCATTGTTACTAGAATCTGTTATAATTGGTTGAGATGCAGGTTGACACTTTTTTTTATGATTCCATAAAGACGATGCATGCTTGTATTTATTTCCACACTCACATGAATGAGATGTGGCATTTTTCGGCTCTTTTTCGTTCGTATTTGTTCGTATTTTATGTTTAGATGTGGCTAAATGTGTATCATAGTTGCTTTTCTTGCTGCATTTGAATGCGCAAATATTACATTCGTATTTATTGGTATTTTTTAGCTTGTTTTCGTTCGTCATTTTCGTCTATATAATACTAACAGAAAAAATGCCTAAATTCTTTTCCGAAAAAATAATAAAAAAAAATAAAAATTATGCTCATAAACTAGAAAACTTTGCATTGTCTCTCTTACCTTAAAAAAATTTATGGTCTCACGAAATATTTTTTCCAAGATGTATTTGCCAAAAGTCGTTTTTGGACATTTATTTTTGTCCTTTTTTCAAAATCCCAAAAAAGTCTTGGAAAAAAAGTCAACTATTTCACTTATAGTATATATTAAAAGGGCTTAAAGAGCCCGACCCAAGGAAAAAAGACGGCCACAAAAGGGCCGCCCTTTTTCCTATATACAAGATATACATTATGTAGGATTTATACACTCGTTCGCTAGAACCCGCTTTGTTTCCTGAATAGAAGTGGTGTAGTTATCAATAGACATAGTATCCAGTACCTGCGACTCATCCTTGGCGAACTTGGACATCTCGAATCGCTCGATAAATACTGGCTTAGTCTGGCCGATCCGGTGGCATCTGGCAACAGCTTGGTCTTCTACCGCGGGATTCCAGTGGGGACTGACGAAGAATATCTCGCTATAGTTTTCCTGGAGGTTGAGTCCCTCACAACCGGTCTGTATCTGCAAAACCAGGGCATCGCATTTCTCGCTGAGAATCTCATGACGCTTTTTATGTGAGGTCCTACCGTCAAACGTAACCACATTGTCCATACCACCCTTTCTCAGCCGACTCGCTATTTCGTCAATCTCTTGCCTGAAATTACAGAAGATGAGCTTTCCACAGCCGTTGTCTTTTCTCTCAAGAATATTTTTTACAACAAAATCTAATTTACTACTATGTTCAAACGCCTCTTTATAATCGTCGTTGTCACCCATGCTAATGAGCTTGGGCAGCACGCATGACTGCTTAGCCTTCATCATGAGGGACAAAACTAATCCCTCTGGATTACCATCGGTGAAGGGTGAAGAGACGTACTTTGCACCCGATACGCGACTAAAACTCAGCGCAGAGTGAATTTCCTCAGACAACTCCATTTCTTTTTTATTTGTCCAATCTACAATGTTGTTATTTATGTTCAAATCAGGCAAGTCAATTCCTACCTGTTTCTTGGTTCGCTTCAAGATAAAGGAGCTGGCTAGTTCCATCTTCTTCTCCTTGTCCGTATAGAAGCTGGCTGGAAGCTTGAGAATGGAGCACAAATTGTACAAGTCTCGCTTCTTGTTTTGAACCGGAGTACCACTCACCAGCCAACATATGTTGGTCTTTAAGAGCCGCGCGCTAGAGTAAAGGGAAGTTTTGTGGTTACGCAAGTGGTGCGCCTCATCGTATATAATCCGACCCCATTTGAGCTGGTGGGGTAGAGTGAGGACGTCATTGTCAATCAATTGCTTTTTAGTAAGGGATATAGTTCCGTAAGTTGTAATGACGATTTTGGCGCGTTTCAAGTCATCCAACGTGATGGTTTTTTTGTTTTCGCCGTGGTAGATAAGCGCTTTATGCCCAGCGGTCTTATATATCTGAAGATACCACTGGTCTAGAAGGACAGGAGGCACTACGATGAGGGTGTTTGCCACGAAATTCGTAAGACATAACCCAATCATCATAATGGTTTTTCCTAGTCCCATCTCATCTGCGATGAAACCGCCGCGCACGTTGCACACGGGGTCAGGACGCAGCTCGTTGTTCAAACACCAACGGACACCCTCGTACTGGTAGTCCTTGTGCTCCATACCTGACTTATCTAAATACTTTTTAAATAGCTCCATACGGTCACTATACATTTTATATAACCGTTAACGGTAGTTGCTAGGCAATCTATTGACCCATAAAAATATAAAAAAGTATTTCATTTTTTTTGTATTTTAAACGTTTCACTCTTGACTAATTTTTTATAAAATGGAAATAGTAATATATTTGTGTAAAAAAAAAAGGTTTTTTATTTTGTTTTTTTATTTTATATTTTTTATTTTGTTTTTTTATTTTGTATTTCGGGTTTTTTATATTTTTTTAAAATGTCCTCAGGCGGCCGTTAGTGTTCTCTATAGGAACAGGAGTACTACTTGATTTCGCCCATGCAGCAAAACTCTTAGAGTCGAAATTCTTAAAGTCGTATTGTCTTGAGGCTTTTTCTTCTATTTCCTCTATTTCCGTCTCCTTTTCCTTGGCTAAATATAATGCTATCTCTGCATCTTCAACGGCTTGCTTGGCGTCCTTCAAGGCCTGCACTATGCCCTTTGCTTTCATATTGGCTACCATCTTGGCCACCTTTTCGTCGCGATTCTTCATCCACGTAAGGTAAGGGAGCTCCTGAAAATCCTGTGTATTAAATTCGGACATATTTTATATACCTGTGTTGTTGTTGTTTTGAGTGAGAGCTTACGAGCTTGTTTATTAGACACTATAACTTACTTCTACGGTAAGAAAGTAATTCATTTTTTTTTCATTCTGTAACTATTTCTCTCTTTACAAAAAATTTATAAAATCGAACTGTAATTTAATTGTCATTTAAAAAATGGGGGTTTCCCATTTTTTGTTTTTTTATTTTTTATTTTTCATTTTTTAAATTTTTTAAAATTCTATTCTATTCTATTCTATTATATGCTACAAATACTCAACAAACTTTTGAAGCCCATCTCAGCGAAGTATACGTCCATGTTGCGCGTCCCCATTCTTAAGTTGCAAGTGGCACAGACCGGTCGCAAATTTTCCACAGCCGTTTTGCCTCCCTTAGCTCGCGCAACAATATGCCCACAGTGGTTCTCCTCCTCCGTAATAGAGGTTCCACAAGGGCAGAGAGCAGGCTCGGCTTCTTTGAACCAGTGAATCCACACCTCGTGCTTGAGCTTCTTGCTAATTTTTGCCTCGAAAACATTGGACTCAACCGTCTTAATAATCGTGCTCAAACTTGTCAAGCATTCCTTGTAGTAGGTGGCTCTGACAGGATTCGGTGTCGTATTCTCCCACATTTTTCTGTAAGACGATGCCTTGCCCTGGTTGTAGAACACTTGCATATGGTCTGATTTAATCAAATGAAGCGACTCAATATTCATAGCGACATATTGGAAGAGAGCGAATAGCTGGGTTGGGCTGAACTTGATATTTTTGAACTGGATATTTCTGCACACATCGCTGTTCAAGAACTCGTGGAAGGCTTCAAACACCTCGTGAAATTCCGCGATACTGGCGGAGTCATTGAGCGACTTGTCGGTAGGAGTGCACTTATGCTTGTAGTCGGTGTCACCCCGTACGAAAGCTTGTGCGCAAGTGTTGTCGAACTCATCCAGTGCCAACTGGTCGCTCTTAAGCTGCTTAACAGCCAGGAAGAGAAAGTAGAAGCGACAAACCCATTGAACCCAGTAGTTGTCAGCCTTTCTATGCGAGAAAGCGAGGACACCGGTCTCCACATTCTTCATATTTTGCTCGTAGCCGTTCTCACTCATGAAGTTGATGAGCCCACAGTCAGTCTTGTTTTTGAGCCAGTCTGAGTTTTTGACTTGCACGCCCTTCTGCAACGACATAAAGATTTGTCTTCGATGCTCAATAGTGAGCTGAAAGTCAATCTCGCGAATATCGAAGCAAAACTCGTTGAAGTACACTGTCTCTTCCTCAGTGAAGTATCTGGGCTCAAACTTGGTGTTCTTTGCAAACCAGTCGCGAGTTGCATCAGTCTCCTTGTAGAAAACTGGCTCAACCTTCCCTTCTTCATTCTTGTGGGGCCAATAAACGATGCCATTTTTTTTTCTTGGGTCCACGATGTACTCACTAGAAATGAAGTTGAACACCGTGAACAGTCTGTGCTGACCATCTACAACCTCGTGAGTTATAGTTGGCCGGTCCACTTTGTCGTCCGCGTGTAGCTTATAGAATATCAAGCTGGGCACCAAGCCGTTGTCCATAATGGTCCCAATGAGGTCGTTCATCATTGAAGGAGACCACCGAATTTCACGCTGATACTTCTTGGGCCGCATATCGGTACGGTCCCTTTTGTTATACAAATCAATAATTTCTTTACTTACCGTTTGGGGTCTTCTTCCTAGAAGATTTCTGCGATTGCGAATTGCAATAGTAGACATTTTATAAAGGTCGTTAAGCTTACAGCTTATTTTTTGGACACTATACCTTCTTCTACCAAAAAAAAAAGCTTTTCAATTTTTTTATTTTTTAGCTTTTTCTCTCTTTACTAATTTTTTTAAATTAAATACATAGCTATAAACCCCTACAATAAGTTGCAAACTAGCAATATATTTATCTTTTTTTAGTAAAGAGTGAAAACGCATAAAAATGAAAAAAATTGAAAAGCTTTTCTTTTGATAGAAGAAAGGTACTAGCCCAGAAACTTGCTTAAAGCTTTCACGTTAACAACCCCCCAACAAGAAATATGCCCTCTGTATCTACTCAGACCACCACCTTCATGCCGAAGTGTGTTCCTGTGTTGCAGAAGAAACAAATTTCCAAGAAGTTCCTCAGCGGCATGAAGCGTATTCATGCTGCTGTTGGAAAACAGGTAGAGTTATCCAGGCGCGAAATCGCCAAGGAGAAGAGAAATTATTTGAAAATCGTTAAATCCTCAATCACCGCGTTCAACAAGCGCAAGGCAGCTGCTGCCAAGGCCGCCAAGGAGCAAGAGAAAATCGACAAGGCGGCCGCCAAGATAATCAAGGAGATTGAAAAGGCCGGCAATGCAGATGCCACTCTTGCCAAGGTGCATGAGAAAATCGACAAGGAGGCCGCCAAGATTATCCAGGAGATGGAAAAGGCCGACAATGAGGCTGACAAGGAGGATGTCAAGGCCGTCAAGGAGGCTGCCAAGGCCGCCAAGGAGCTCGCCAAGGCCGCCAAGGAGCAGGAAAAAGCCGACAGAAAGGTCGCAAAAGAGGCGGCTAAGCTCGCAAAAGAGGCCGCCAAGGCTGCTGAACCGCCAAGAGCTTTCCGTGCCTGGCGTGTTACCACGAAGACCATCAAGGCCGATAGAGAAAAGCAAGCCGCTCTAGAGGCCGCAAACAAAGCCGTCGAGGAGGCAATCGAGGAAATCAAGGTCCAAATCGAGAAAGCCGCCGAGGAAACCGTCGAGGAAACCGAAGTCGTTGTCAAGAAGGCCAAGAAAGTCAAGAAGGCCAAGAAGACCAAGGAGATTGTGCTGGTGGAGTAGACTAGATTTTGACAAAAAAAAACAAATATATAAAATAATAAAAAAACAAATATAAAATAAATAATAAAAACAAAACAAAATAAAAAAATGGGAAACCCCCATTTTTTTATTCAACATTAAATGAAATATAATTAAATGCAAAGTACATATAATTTTTATTAAAGAGTGACACAATATATTTAAATATATAAAAAAAAATTGAAAAGCTTTTATGAGTCATTAATTAAAGTATAGTGTCCAATAAACAAGCATAAGCTTAAAGTGAATTCTTTTGTAACCCTTTTAAAAAAGATATGTCATCCTTTCAGAAGAGAGATAGCCGAAACGCCGTCAAGGCCGTCAAGCCCTTCTGTAAGGTTTGCCACGACGCAGGTAAGCCCGAGTCAGAATATACCTCCCACTTCGTCAAGAGTGCACCCGGAGCCGGTGGAGTAGTGGTTTGTCCTACCCTATTGGCTCAACAATGTGGTTATTGCCACACGGCCGGCCACACGGTCAGCTATTGCAAACTCCTGAAGCAACACCAGAAATCCAAGGAGCACTACAACCGCAAGTGCGATTTCTTGGAGACGCAATCCAAGACCGCAGTTCCAGCGACGAAACAGAACAAATCGACATTCGCCGCTTTAGCCGAGGATTCGGACGACGAAATCGATGCCAAGGTGGTGAAACAGGCGATGTGCGAGTTCCCAGCTTTGTGCGAAATCAAGCACTCAGAGAAGCCCAAGAGCATCTCATATGCGGCGATGGCATCCAAGCCTATCGTATCGACCGGCAACGGCATGATTGATGCGTATCTAAACCAAGTTCAGCGTGAGTCCAAGCCCAAGAAGACCAAGACCAAGACCATTGTAACCCATAACGTCACCAGACGATGGGTTGATATGATGTCCGATAGCGAGGATGATGACGACGACGACGAGATGTCCATCTCGGAGATTTCAAATGATTGCTGGTAGACTAGTCTAAGTAGTAGATAAGTAGTTGAATAAGTAGTTGAATAGTAGTAGATTAGTTTTTATATTAAATTAAAAAAAAAATAAAATTAGGGGGAAACCCCTTTTTTTACCGCAGCCATTTTGTCACTCATTTCTTCGTTTGTCACTCATTTCTTCGTTCGGTACTCATTTCTGCGCTATATGATGCCATATGATAAGGACGTTCTGGTTTCTCTCTATAATAGTTAAAAAAAGAAAAATATAAGAGTTGGTTGGGTTATTGTAGGGTTGCCGAGGTCAATTGACGACGACGATTTCAGAGGGCAACAAAAAACAACAAAATTTCTTTTAAATTTTTATAATATAAATCCACCTACCCTACCCTAACTCATGACTACCTCTTTGCTATTCTGTTTATAATATTCAAACTCCCTCTTATGATGTAATGCAACCATGCGCGTTTCGTCTAATTTATTTTCAATATGATATACTTTTTTCTCTAACTCTTGGATTCTTTGTTTATTTGTATTCAGCTGTTTGTATTGCATATGAATCAGTATATCGTCTATCACAATAGCCAATATGGTAATAGAAAGTATGACGCATACAAAGTTTGATTCCTTTTCAAGGCCATATTTTATAATATCGTATAACCCCCTACACAAATGATAAACGATATATACAGATGTACTATATATACCCCCCATAAATCCATGCACGTTTAAACTGATATACATTATTAATACCATTTATTTCACTTGAATAATCATTTCAATTTTTCTAAGAAAAAGAATAAACAATTTAAAAAGGTGTATTAGGTCGTTCCGCCATCCATTTCTGAATACCTTCATTATCTCCAACTGTTCGCACAATAGCATTGAGAGTTTTACATGATGCATACGACTTCTTAATCGCTACATTAGTCTCAAAAAAATCCACCAAAAAGGAATAAATAACAATATCTGCAAGCGACAACCGATTACCAACAGCATATACATCATCATCATCCTTACCTTTATCCTGATAAACCCCCAATGCAAGAAGTTTATCAAATGCACCGAGCTTTTCTGCAATAGTTTCACTAAACCACTTATTCTTAGCCAGTTCATTATCCTCTGCACAACCATTACGAAGCTTTTGAAAATCCTTAAAATCTCGATACATATCTTTAAAATCCCGGATACACTCGCACAAACTATCAATTTTGGCGGCTTCCAGAGCAGTAGTACCCATGAGACCGAACGTTGATGCAAGATATCTCTCAATTGCCTTTGATTGACAAATTATTTGACCATCTACTTCCAGGGTAGGGAGTTTATTCATAGATTCCCAAAGTTTTCCGCTGGCTTTATCGGCATCAAACTCTTTGCGGACCATGTTATAAGTAGACCAATCTAAAATAGTAAGTGGATACCGAAAGTCCTCATACTTAGCCGATGTCACAGCAAAAATCAGCCGACTAACCTCTGCTAGTCCACGGCCGTTGAAATAAGTAAGCTTCATGCTCTCATTGCTGTTCATATTAATATAATATAATATAATATATCCTGTTTAATATAGTTTCATTTATATATTTTTAGTCAAGCACATAAGCGGTTAAAAGAAAAAAAATTGAATTACTTTTTAAAAATAAATGAAAAGTATGTTGTCTCAACCAATACGATAAATCGTAATAATAAAATGTCCGGATTTAACAAGGTAAACAATGTGGATTTATGCATCGATGTTAGAACATTGCCCGACAATGTTCCGAGTCTTTGCATCCCCCGTGTATTCTCAAATATCACCGAAGCGCGCATCCGCAAGGTGATAAATGACCTGAACATGGGGGACATCGAGCGTATCGACATGGTAAGTAAAACAACAGAAAAAGGAGAAAAGTTCAACCGGGTGTTTATCCATTTTAGAAAATGGGCCAACGACGGAAATGCTGCGATAGCCCGCGAGCGCCTGGTCAATGGCAAGGAAATCAAGATAGTATACGACGAGCCGTGGTTTTGGAAAGTCTCGGCTTATCGCAAAGATGCAGGGAAAAACAGAGGCCCAGCTCCTCCTCGCAAATATGAGGCAAAGAAGCCCTCGTTCTGCTTCGACTCGCAGGACCAGAACCAGAACCAGGGACGACAGAACCAGAACCAGGGACGACAGAACCAGAACCAGGGACGACAGAACCAGAACCAGGGACGACAGAACCAGAACCAGCGCCCAAGAAGTCCTCCTCCTCCTGCTCCTCCTACTCCTCCTCATACTCCTCCGCCTCTTGAAGAAGGTCCCACGGGCGAATATGTGGACGTGCCAATCATCGACTACGGAAAAGTCACTTTCACCAAGAGAAAGCCTTTGAAGGCAGCAAAAGTCACGCTCACAATTGTGAACCCAGACGAGCTTTCGTCCTAACTGAAAAAAAGGCTCTACAAAACAAAATAAAAAATAAAAAAAACAAAATAAAAAACCAAACCTAAAAAAAACAAATCAAAACAAAATAAAAAATAAAAAATAAAAAAAAAATATAAAAATTTTTTTTATTAAAAACAAATCCATTATACATAAATATAATGGAAACAATCGTAATAGAAAACGATGACTACGTACTCTCCCAAAATAAGAGAGACCCCACCATTTATACTTTTTTTTTCTCATCTTTCAGCGAAACACTAATAAAATCAATCGTATCAACAAAATTAATAACAGGAGCAACAGTAACAGATGATTATATGTCATTATCCTTTAATGCAACATCTGTAAAATCTCTAAAGTCTTTTTTAAACTCCTCGTTACCTTACGAACTCGTATTAAAAATAATTTATCAATTATCTATACAATTAAAATATCTAATAGAAACTCATAACGAAACCTTTATTGGATATAATATAAATAATGTAATAGTAATAGACGATACCACTTTTGTGTATATTTCAAATGAAGAGTTATGTAAAATAGAAGTCGACCAAATAACCATTACATACCCTTTCTCTCGAACTGATTTTTATATATCTCCAGATATATCAAATATAAAAGAAATTCCAAGCACAGTCCATTACAAATCAGTGTTTTATAGTTTAGGTTGTTTAATATTAGACTGTTTATTTTTCACACACGAAGAAGCAAATGAAGACGAAGAGAGAACACCGCATAAAATATTAGATAAATTACCAATGAAACAAACAAAACTATATTATTTTTTAAAAAGATGTTTATCAGAAGAACCTAATAATCGATATTTGCTTTTCATTTAATATAAATAATCTCATATTATGTTATAATGTCAATAGTTGCCTTTAAAAAGAAATCCGTTCTAAATTATGGTGCTAAAAGATCCGGTAAACCACCTGGTGGATATTGGTTACCACAAGGTCCATTTGGTCACGCAACTACAGCTTTAAATCAGGCAATACATAATTATGGTGCAGCTGGGTTTTCAATAAACGGACCACATAGAAATGTGGGCTACATAGGAAAAGACAGCAAGTTTTCTAGAAACGGCACACCTTTTAGAGGAGTACATCCGTATGGAAATGGTGGAACATTTGGCAGATATCCTACGACTGAACCGGTTTATAATGTAAATCGAGTAATAGCATTAGGAGACCAATACTTATATGTGAAACCATCGGTATTATCCACATACGGAATGTTAGAAAAGAAAATTAGATGGGCTCGTAACGGTAAGTATCCAAACTATTGGGTACAGCCACTTGTTGGTGGCACATGGCAAGCAGGTACAGCAAGTCAAGGCATGTATCTTCATTCTAAAACCGCTGCAAATACCCGTTATATTGATGTAAATAATTCGGCCAAGTATGTTGGACATATAGTAAAGTGTGGTCCAACATTATGTGGTACATCAACGGCCCTATTTAAATATAATTCTATGACTCGTAACGCTCCATACACAAAAGAATTATCCCAGCCAATATCGGCAAGTGAGCATACAACATATATTCAAAGATGTGTTGTCAACCCGACAGGTAAACAAAAACCTTTCCCATACGCAGTTCAAACGGGTACTTCGCAAACAGCAAGAGGAACAAGTATTACCAGTTTTGGAAGTGGATGTTATACTTCGAATATTTATTTGGCACCGCCCTCGTGGTATACAGATTCTTCTAATGGTAAATCGGCAAAAGGCGGGTCTAATAGTAGCTCAACAAGCGGCAGTAGCACCGGTAATAGCGACTGCCAATAGTCCAGCCCTACACAATCCAAATCCAAATCCAAATCCAAATCCAAATCCAAATCCAAATCCAACCCAAATCCAAATCCAATCCAAATCCAAATCCAACCCCAAATTTAAATATAAATTAAATATATTTAAACCCAACTTACATAATAAAATAATAAATGGCCGAGTTTGCTAAGATTCATGTATACGATAATTTGTCTATAATTAAAGATTCTTTAAAAAATAATTACGGTAAATATATGATACTAAAAATATTTGTAGATGATACTACAAATGATAATGAACTACTAAATAAGTATGTAGAAGCAGCAAGAGCACATAACACAAAAATTCAAAACAATCCGACAATTATAGATGCGGGATTTGATTTGTATGCTCCATCAAATGAGGATATAATCGATTTCCCTTTTTTATCCGTGACCAAATTAGATTTTAAGATAAAGTGTAGTGCAAAAATGTATAAGAAGTCGAAGGCATTTAACACAGGATATTATATGTATCCTAGGTCGAGTATTTCAAAAACCCCACTGCGTTTAGCAAATTCGATAGGGATTATTGATGCAGGATATAGGGGTAATTTGATAGCTATGATGGATGCAGACGAGGCCTATATTGGTAAAAAATTCGATAGATATATCCAGATATGTGCTCCATCACTAGTACCAATAATCGTTGAAATAGTTGATAGCTTGGAAGATTTGGGCGAAGAAACGGAACGAGGTACAGGTGGGTTTGGTTCTACTGGTAAATAGATAAATAAATAACAGATAAATAAATAACAGATAAATAAATAACAGATAAATAAATAACAATAAATAAATAACTATAAAAAAATATAGATATTTATTATGAAAGTAAAAGTAATCAAAACCATCAACACTGTAAAAAAAGCATTAACTAAGCATAATGCAAAAATATTAATAAAAATAGTAGCCGTGTTATTAGTGTTATTAACAATTTTATATATTATTCCAGAAGTATTTGTCGCATTATTCAATACATTTTTAGGAAAACTTATTTTATTTTTGAGTATAATTATTGTTAGCATATATAATTATAAATATGGAATCGGACTAGCTTCTATAATAATCATAATATATAGGTCGCATGCATTATCTACTTATCAATCAAATAACAAGAAAATGGAAGGATTTACATGGACCCAAGATGAAATAACGAATTTTTTACAGGTTCAGAATACAACTAATCCACAAACGGTATATGACCCTAATCAATTACAGAAATATGCAAGTCCTTCTGAAGTTAAAACCTTTTTACAAGATGGTAAATGGCCTTGGTCCGAAGATACACAAAACTTATACACAGATGCGCTATCAACAAATCCATACGTGAGAGAATATAAGACAACTGGTCTGGACAGTGCTAGAAAAGTATATAATGAAGAAGCGATTAAATACATTTTAAATGCACAAGACGAACAAGCAAGTCAAGCAAAAGTATTTGAACAAACCCATTTACAAAAATCGAAAGATGAATTGCCTAGTGGATGGGGGTCATTTGGGTATAATTCTGGATTACAATAACGTATACTTCTGAATAATTAAATACTATCGTCTAGAGAAATAGCTTGAATATTATCATTTGATGATGATGGTGATACCACAAACGATGGGTCTAAACTAATAAACTCCTTAAATCTTGCCTCAACATATTCACTAGCTTGAAAATAGTCGGTAAAAGATGTAACATACTGGTAAGGTATTTTTTTTAGAGGAATACTAACAATCACCTTAGATTTTTCTATTTTCAATTCAAAATATTCGGTTTCATGACCAGTTTTTGTATACGCGACCCAATTTTGTTCATTGATAACAATATTCCAATCATTTTCTTTGAACAGAGTATCCAATATCGAAAAACCTTTGTTTACAATATCGTTTTTAATATTAGAATTATGTATCGGGATCTGCATGTGGTACTATTATTGAATAATATAAGCAAAACTCTTTAATACTATTTATCTTAACATCTATTACTGAAAAAATTGAGACAAAATAAATCCTTTAACAATTAATACAATACATAACATAATCATAATGGAATTAATTATTGAACCAGACGTTTACTCTCCAAGTATTGGAGAAAATGGTAATTATGTGGACAAAATCCCCGCGTTTAATTTAATTAAAAAAGGATTATCGTGTCCATGTGGCTCAAGAAAAGATAAAATATATGAAACCCATTGTATATTTTCAACGCATATAAAATCAAAAAGTCATCAGAAATGGCTTGCAAATATAAATTTAAACAAGGCAAACTTTTATATAGAAAATATAAACTTGACTAAAACCATAGCAAATCAAAAATTAATAATTGCAAATTATGACCGTATTTTAATGAACAAAAATATGACAATAGATTACCTAACGCAACAATTATGTAAAAATGACCCTCAACATAATAAAACAAATGTAAACCTTTTAGATATTGATTATTAAGAGCAAGAAAAAACAAAGATAAAACAAACAAAACAATAACAAAAAGTATTACTTAAAAATAGGCTATTATTATTTATTACAATAGTATGGAAACGCAAACGGAAACCACACAAGCACCAGTACCAGTGCCAGTACCAGTACAAGAACAAGCGCCAGCACCAGTTCAAATGAAACTAGTCGATGTCCAAGTAACGGATGAGAATATTGCCTTTAACTTACTAGTATCTTTTATATCATTGGCACATAAAAGAGGAGTATTTACATTAGATGAATCCGCTAAGATTTGGGAGTGCATAAGTAAATTTAATAAACCACCAGTCTAATAATCAAATTAAATAACAAGTTATTTGAATTTATATAAGTTTTTGAATTTATATAAACTATAAAGTTTTTTTCGCTCCATACAGGGTTCGAACCTGTGACCTCACGGTTAACAGCCGTGCGCTCTACCAACTGAGCTAACGAAGCAATAAAGGTCTCACTGGGAATCGAACCCAGGCTGGAGGATTCAAAGTCCTCAGTCATAACCATTAGACCATGAGACCATAATGCTATTTCCTTTTTTTTCCAATTTTGATGATTGCTGTATGGAAATATATTTTATATTGTATTTAAATTTTATATTGTTTGCGCTCTGTGGGGTTCGAACCCACGCATCATTATGATACTGGATCTTAAGACCAGCTCCTTAGACCACTCGGACAAGAACGCGTGTTTGCTAGTTTCTTTTTTTAAAAATTTTAAAGGATTTTTGTTTTTGCTGTAAAGAAACTAAATATACTCGATTGCGGGTTCGAACCGCAGACCCCCAGCTCATAAGACTGGTGCTCTAACCAAACTGAGCTAAACGAGCCTTAACTACACATAGTCATATCACCCTTACCCTTTACACCTTATTGCTGTATTATGAACAATATATTACATATCTATTCTTTCGAATATTATGAATAATGCTGTCATCGTTTAAACGAGCCTTAACCACACATAGTAATATCATACCCTCACATCCCATAAATATTTCTATTTACTGTTCACGGCTTACTGCTGTATGATGAACTATATTGCATATCTATTCTCTCAAATATTATGAATAATGCTGTCATCGTTTATCTAGGTGTAAAGAGGCTGCTTTCTGTTACATATATATATATAAGAGTCCTTTAAATCTTTTTTGGTAAAATAATATATAAATATTTTACACTCATTTAAGATTACAACTATCGCTATGAATTATGCAAAATAATCGCCTTAAATTGACGATTACATCCATTACACTTTCTAAATGACCCATCATTCATTAATAACGTCGTTTCTTTAGACGAGCAAAATATACAAATAGACGAATAAGTTGGTAATTTCATATTATTGATATAATTACTAAAAGTTTGATACTTATAAGCATCATTTAAAGGTGTTTGGGTTAAATCGCGCGTAAAAGTATTAGAAGAACTCATAATAATATAAAATAAAAATTTTACATTATTTAATCTATTTTAATCTATTTTAATCTATCATAAATATAAATATGAAAAAATTGGATATGTATATAACTTTTATTTTTATAGTTAAAATAGTATTTTTAATATTGGCAGTTACACATGTATATTTAAAGGCAAAAGGAAAGGACAAAACCGAATTAGATAACGAAATCCTCTTTTGGAAAGAAAGAATAGAATTTGTATTTATTTTGTTAATGTCTATATTATTAATGTTTACGTTCTTTCCAAGGCGACAAATTCCTATACCGATTGATTACGAAATGAAAGTATTATTCTTTTTATTTGGACTTATACTAATTATAACTGCCAAATGGGACATATTCATTGAGGAAAGCCCTATATATAAAAAACTACATAATCGGCATAAAACAAAATAAAACATTACATTCGTTTTCTCTGATGTAAATAACCAGCCGCACTTCTACCAACCATACCTACATCTGTATGTGGTTTATATATAAAGGTTCCTTTACTTTTAGTATAACAAGAGTTACCTGTACAGTTATCATACATTTTGTTATAAGGAAGCAAAGTAGTATCAAACATAGTTTTAAAATTAGTAGCTTTATGTAAGCCACCAGAAGGATAACATTTTACATTCGATGTAGCATTTGATGAAACCAATGATAACATTTATAATATACAATGTTATTATTTTAAATTCCCAAAATTTAATGTCTTCCGCAACCACCGCAGCCTGGTTTCAAAGAATGAATACGAGAAATCATACCACTTGTCAAAGAACTGGGTATATTAACAATAGTTGCTGCGGCCATTTTTTGGGAATAATTAGCTAATTGAGCTGGAGTAGGATTTCCATTGGATAATCGCATTTTCATTACGGCGGGCATTTATAAATAATAGATATATAAAAATATAAACATTTCTAAATAAATAACTATTAACAAAGACACGAAAAGTATTTTAATATATTTTGAAATCTTACATTGTTCATAATTGTCCCATCTTCAAATTGAATATCATATAGTCCATTATCCTCTGGATTTATTCCAATAACAGTAGCTTCGCTATAATAATTAGTTCCCGTTTTAATGACATAAACCTTCTCATTAAGAAAATATCCAGGCTCTACTTCGTCCACAACGGAAACATTACGTGCATATAATCTTGCAATAACTGCCTTTTTAATATTATCACTCTGAGGACAATAACAATCATTCACTATGGATGTTTTAATAGTTTTTGCTCCATATACTGGATAAGCGCGATTAAAGGGAATATAAGGTTCACCAAACACATGTGGAATGACACCGAGTCTTAATGGACCTTTACCTTTTAATCTATTTAAATACCTATCATATGAATTATGTTTAATATCACATCCAATTCCGCCTGGTGTTTGCCCACCTGGACGACTAGATGTAACTGAATGATGTCTATTATTTAAAGAATGATTAAACCCTGTTGGGACTGTCGCTTTTTGAACACTTGGAAAAGGTCGGTCGCTCATTTGATTCCAACATACGCCATGAGTAATATCAGTAGGTTTACTATAAGCAGTCAACCCTGCTAAATTCATCGTATAAAGAGACGAATATACTCTAACAGTATTTTGAATAAGTTTTAATCTTTGGTATTGGGCTGCTGCACTATTATTAGTTAAATTGGTATCACATGCCCTATAACGATAATAAAAAGGTTCTAATCCAGCAGTTTTACTTGGATTATTATAGACGATTGATGTTATATTAAACATTATATATATTAAACGGTATTTTATTATTTTATTGATAATAGAATAGGTATAATAGAATAGGTATAATAGAATAGGTATAATAGAATAGGTATAATAGAATAGGTATAATATAATAGGTATCAATATGATACTATAAACAATAAAAATTGAAATATATTTACTTGTGTATTACAATAACAAAAAAGACTCTACATGAACAAATTATCAAATCTTCCAAATAGAATAAAACAACCGTCCATATGTTGCACGTACTGTGGAAAAGGATACAAGAGTAGAAATGCTTTTGATAAACATCTAATATTATGTGAAATTTTAAGTAAAGCGAAAAACAAGAACCCGAACAAGAACAAAAACTCAATTCAGCTTGATATAGAAGACGATGATGATATCCCTTCCAATAGAAGAATGTATTTAATATTGTTGGAATTAGGAAATAAATATAACAAACTCGAACAAAAAATGGAAGAAATGAACAAATGGGTTGTACAGAAAAAAAAGAAAATAAATATGTTGGATTGGTTAAACACGAGCATAGAACCAACATATACTTTTGATATGTTACCTAGTAAAATAATAGTAACCGATACCATAATTGAATTTCTATTAAATAATTCATTTAATGACACGTTAAATGAATTGTTTTCATGCAACTTATATTTAAGAGAAGCAACCAATGAAGTATTACCATTATTCGCGTCTGGACAAAAAGCAAACACTTTCTATATTTATGACAAACTAAAAACAGATGTCAAAGATAAAAAAGAAGCAGATACAAACAAATGGGAAGAACTCTCAAAAGAAAAATTTATTAAATTTCTAAATATAATGCAAATGAAGATATCCGTAGCCTTTTCAGAGTGGAAAAAAACAAACAAATCTAAATTATCGGGCGACGAGGCATTAACCATACTTTGCGACAAAGCGCTAGCTAAAATCATGTCGCCAAACTTTAAACAGGAAGCCATGTATATAAAAGTAAAGCATATGATTTATACTAAAATGAAGACAGACGTAAAGGCACTAGTAGAATATGAATTTGAATAAAATAGTAAAATACCAAAATCACACACTGTTATATTAGTTATTTTATCCTACGGTAAATTTAGTTCTTTTATTTCTTCAATATGTTGTTTTGAAGTAAAAAAATTGGTAGCAGTGGAGTCATTCGGCGTCATACTAATATAATCTTCGGTATCCACATAAGGTGACGCGAATATAAGCGGGCAATTAATTTCCATTATGCGTTCCGCAGTCAATTCATTCCATCGAATAATATCTAATTTAAATAGGGGGAACCGGTAGGTTTTTCCATCAGTAATTATATTTGCTGCTTGAAACCACTTCTTGTATTTGTCTAACTCCGTGGTTACAGCATCCTCTGGCAGGCTATTAAAATCGTTCCAGTCAAAGTGCCTGTTTGGAATAGGGTACTCTAATCCTGATATCTGTTCATATAAACGGACTTTATTCGACACCAAATAATCAATGTGTTCGATAGCTTGTTTATCTAACGACATTATATATACACCTTCTACAGTTACAACCATATGGAATTGTGGTATAATAAAGTTTGAATTGAAACTAGGTGTTATAAACAAATCCCTAAAGAAAACCCTAAAATCCGGTTCTGATGGGGTCATAAGAATGACATTGTATTCGTAATATCCTTGTATAGGATGTGTATGGAATGTGTATGAACTAATGGGTGTTATTACAGTCAACTTGTTTTCATCAGGTCCCATAGTATATTGTATAGAATCATCTTCTGCCAGTGTTGTCAAACTTAATGTATAGACTGAATTCGCAACATTTTCAGACATGTCCACATTATATATGATAAATTTTCCAGCCAATTCTCTTATGTTTGATTCGCCAGGAGTATCGTTAACGGCTTCGAATGTTCTTATTAGGGTCCCATTAATCATTTTAGTAGCTGAAAAAGGCAATAAACGAAGATGAATTATGCAATTTTTATCAAATTTAAAATTAAGTGTACTATAATTGTTGTTTGTTTTAATACAATCTTCAAATTGGGTTTTCAATTGTAGCACTTTGGCCAACTCAATACGAGTAGCCATCTCATTTACAATATCGATTTTTTGTAAACGTAAAGTCATAACTTCACGGCCCAATTGTTTATTATCCAATGGGTCTTTATCTGTTATTCGCCCACCACCAAATCCAGCTGATACATATATGTTGGCTACTTTATTGAACAAAACATTATCCATATCAATATATAGCCAGCATTCTTCTATTTTGGCGAATGGAGCTCTATCTTTAATAAATTGCATAACTGAATTAAATAAAATTTTCCCATAGCCTTCTCGAGCATGACCACAAACGTTATAAATACATGCTTTGTTACCAGCGAGTTTTACAATACAATGTCCAAGTATTTCGGTCGTTAAAACGTTTGCATCGTTTAAACGTCCTGGTTCTCTAGTTATACGCATCATGCTATCATATTTCATTACTAATATTAGCACCATATTGTCGTCGGATAACATATGAATGGGTTCAATAACAACGGTAGCAATTGACGGGTCACCACATTTTGCAGTAATATCTTCTTTAGACATGTTCTTAGTACGCTCGACACATGCACATGTTCGCCACTGAATATACTGATTTAATACAGGATTCTTATCCAGTTCAGCCTTCAGCACTGGATAGTAAACATATGGAAAGCTTATTTTTGGTCCTCCTCCTAAATATTTTATAGTTTTTCGTCTGTGTTTACCTCTAGATTTTTGTATACTATTTTTGTTTCTCCGATGTCTAATCGTAGTTTTAGTTTTATTTTTCCCACGTGTTTTGCTCATATTTATAACGATATATAAAAAAATGCATTTATAATATCGTTACACTTAAATATTATAATACGATAAAATACAATGCAATTAAATTGCCCGACATCATAATTAGTTGTTGCAAAATCAAAATTATTTTACCAATGGAATTTGATGGATACATATTAGAAACTCCAACACCCGCTTGTATAGTTGTACTGAGTAATAAACAATCTATAAATGTATTTTTTGTTATAGTGCCATCGCCCTCATTTTTTTCATCATAGTCAGCCGAAAAAACCGTATATAATATAGTAAAAATAATAATACACGTAAAATGGAACAACAAAGTTCTAAATACAATCTGCATATATATACATTTATTGAAAGAAATTTATAAATAGGCATTTATGAAAAACACAATAAGAGAGAAAAAGGGTACACAAATAATATTACAAAAGTGATGATTTATAATATTCATTAAATATAATAATGCCAGATGAATATATTGTATGCGTACCCAGTTACAAACGTGCAGAAGTTTGTAATAATAAAACACTAACTACATTACATGATAATAAAATAAATTCCAACCAAATTTATGTTTATGTAGCAAATAAAGAAGAATATGATATTTATGAAAAAACACTAGACAAAAAATACTATCATAAATTAATTATAGGCAAAAAAGGCCTAGTTCCTCAACGTCAATTTATAATGAATAGCTGGCCACAAAATAAACATATTGTCTTTTTAGATGATGATGTTGAAAAAATAGACTTGTCACTTTCAACCCAATTTAAGAAACATAATTTGGATTATTTTATTCAATATGCATTTAAAGAGTGCGAAAAAAACAAATCATATATTTGGGGGGTTTATGCAGTATTCAATCCTTTTTTTAGAAAAGCTAGAAAAGAAATGACCACCGACCTGAACTATATTGTTGGTGCGTTTTATGGAATTATAAACCGTCCAAATGTAAAATCATTACAGTTAACAATCACCAAAGAAAATGGTCAAAAAGAAGACGTAGAGAGAACATTAAAATATTTCATACACGATGGCATTGTTTTGCGATTTAATAGAATTGGATTCGTAACAAAATATTATGGGAAAGAAGGTGGATTAGGTAGATTTGAAGATAGATTAAAACCTATGATGGAAGCGAGTAAAGAATTGAAACAAAAATATGGAGAATATGGTGAAATAAAGGTAAGAGGTAATGGAATGTATGAGTTCGTTTTAAAAAAAATCCGTTCCACAATACATGCCGCAGACGACGGACCATCTACATCTACGAAAAGCAAAACGAAAACCAATCAAAGTAAAACTAAAACCAAAAGTAATAAAACCTCTCGTAATAAAACAAAAAAAAATCGCTAATAACATCATGTTGTGCGCAAATTTTTGACCGTTTTATTATGTGAAATCATAAATTTTTTGGTTTTATTTTTTGTTTTTTCCCAAATTTTATATCTCAAATAACATACAATAGATAACCTAATTGCATCTTTATCTATTAATTTCATCGGTAAGTTACCATGCCACTCATGTACGTTCATAAGCAATATATCACCTGTACGAACATTGACTCCTATCCCGTACTGTGGAAAACATGTCTCCGCCCCACTATATTTTCCGTTTTCAATAACAACTAAATTACCAAAACCCTCAGTATCATCACCCCGGTCTTTATGAATAGTTGTTTGAAAATTAACGTTTGTAGTAATAGTAGTAAAACTGGTTCCATTTATTTTAAAAGCAGTTTGGTTAGCCTTTTTCTTCTGTTTTGCATATTTATCGGGAACTAATTTTTCATAATAGTGGTCAATTTCTTTAATGAGTGGCAATGTTTGCTTAAAATTTTCAGGATAATCCATATTAAAACGACACTCTCTTACTTCAATTAATTTTTTCCCCTTTTTTTTCATTAATACCTTTTGACTAGGAGAGAATTTATCAAAAAACCCAAATATATTCGACATAATTTTTGGATTCTCATATACATTTTTATTCACACTTCCAGATGTAGAACCGCGATTACTAGATGTGTTTTTGGCGAATTTAATTATACCATCATAAAATTCATCACTTTTAGCCTTTGATAATTTCCCTTTTCTAAAACGCAATAATAATTGATTATCTACTGTATAAACATCGGCATCATCATCAATTATTAAATCAATTTGATTTGGTTTAACATATGTATTTGATAAAGTTAGCATTTTATCATCACTTATATTTTTGTCTACATAATATATCGTAACATTTCCCTTTTTCTCTTTTTTGATTAACATAAATATATATTATGCGTATATAATTATTTACTATTTCACTATTTCACTATTTCACTATTTCAAATATTTCGCAACAAATTCGTCTCGCGTCGCAATCGGTATACCATGTTTTTTGGCTTCAAGTGCCTTACCTGAATCTTGGTCTGCATCCGAATCTTTTACCAAAACCATAAAGGTATTTTTAGATACAGAAGAACCTTCCTTCGCACCAATCTTTTTCAATTCTTGTTGAATAAAAGCATCACGGAATCCTGTCATGACTATAGACTTACCATACAACACATGACCAACATCATATTCTTTTTTTTGCATTGTAGACGCACTAGGTAATTTATATTCCAAATTCGCTTCTGTCAAAAATGCAATAAAATCGGGTATTTTTTGTACAAAGGATTCAGCTGTTTTATTTGCCATACCTTTAATCGCGGACACCTTACTTATTTTTTGTTCTATAGATTCCGAATTTGTCAGCACATCTGGATAAGCTTCCATAATTAATTCTATTTTCTTTTCACTAAACCCACGACCAAATAGGTTTGACCCAGACATTAACATAACAATAGAAGCAGTAGCCAACTTTTCCTTTATACCATTATAAATTTTCGTTGCCGTTTTCATTTTAAATCCATCTACTTTTAAAAAGTCATCGACCGACATTTTCAAAATTTTAGGTACAGTATCATATCCCGAATTCACAATACGTGCCACATTTCCGCCGCTTAATCCTTCGACACCTATGGTACGGAAGAATCCAGTTATATTTTTCTCTCTAACCGTCTCGTCTGAATCAATATTTTCAATCATTACATCTACATGTGTATCATTCCATTTAAAAGGCACAGAAGGCATTTTGGCCTGTTCAGCAGGAACAACCACCTTACGAATATAAGGAATAACATCACCACTTCGAATGAGTTCAATGACAGCACCTACACCGATTTTATTATCGTTTATAAATGCACCATTAAATCCTGTTGCATATTCTATACGAACACCGCTCAAATGTATTGGCTCAATCTGCACACGAGGTTTCAAATATCCGTCTTTACTAGGGGTCCATAGTACATCAACTACTTTTGCTTCAGCGACCTGGTCAGATAAAACCATTTTAAATGCAAACGCATGGTCGGGGTTTCCAGCATGTCTTTCATAAATAGCATCATTCGTAACAATGACACCATCAATTTCATACCTATAATTAGAACGTAAATTGATTAATGTTTCTGAGAGTAATTCATTAGATAATGTATAATCTATCTTATAGACTACACATTCGACATCTAATGTTTTTAAATAGTTCATTTGCTCACTGGGTTTCAAAACAGGTTTAATTACTTCATATGCTACAAAATTTATATCTTTAACAGCGTCGGTAATCTTTTTACCGATAACAATACCCGAAACCATGTTTCTAGGATTCGCAAACGTAGTCTTGTATTTGAAGAGAAATACTCCCTTGGGAATAATAAACTCGCCACGAATAACTAGACCCTTAGTTTTGGGAAGTCGCAAATACGGAATTAAATGGCTTATATCTTGTCCTACTTTACCGTCGCCTCGTGTATATAATTTTGGTTCTTTACCCTCGGTACTATATAGACCACTTACGCCATCTAATTTACAAGATAAAACATACGGCCCTTTATACTTATTCATCCAATTAGATAACGCATTCGTATCGGGTTTAATTTTATCCATTGACCACATTTGATAGGGTAATGTGGCTTTATTTCTCTCAATAGGTGCGCCGATTTCTGTAATAACCTTATTAGTCGGGAACTTTTTCTCGATATATTCTTTAACGATATCGAATTCATTATCCGTCATAATAGGCTGTTTATTATAATAGGCTTTATTGGATTCTCTCAAGATAGAAGATAATTGATTTTCATTTAATCCATCAAGGACGGTGATACCATTCTTTTTAAAGTTTATAACTATATTCTCTGTCGCTGGGTCAACTACCTTGTTATCGTTATCGTCATCATCTTCAATAATGAGCAACGCTTTTTTCTCTGGCACTTTTTTCTCTGGCACTTTTTTCACTCGTTTTTTAAGTGTTTTTGATTTCCCTTTTTCTTCCTTTTCACCTTCCTTTTCACCTTCCTTTTCACCTTCCTTTTCTACATTTAACAAAGCAATTGAAGGGACGACTTCTCCCACACCTTTTACCATTACTGCCCGTCCATCGACCCGTTCATTAGGGGCTTTGTACACTAGATTCAAAAAGTCGAAAATATCCTTTTCGCTATTAAACTCATGGGCCACTTTATCTCCCTTTTTCTTATCCTGCATTTTATAAAGTCCATGTTCATTCATGGTAAGGCCCATTTTAAGTGCATAAGAGCGCATGACTGTATTAAATATTTTACTTCCGGTGAAATATAATACCGAAAATGGGTATTCTTGTGGGGTAGAATATAGAAAATCCACACGACGATATGTATTAGACGAAGGGATTTTTGTTATAACAAGGCATTTTGTCGAACCTCGAGAAAGAACTTCCACAATAATATGTTGTTTGATTAATAGGTTTATAAATTGAACATATACATCCGAGTTTTCAGACGTAATGATAACATCAATATCACCAGAAGCTTTTGCACCGCGACGATAACTACCCACAATTTCAAATCTACCATCTGAACCTTGTGAAGCCTGTTTAAAAGTGCTCTCAAAAATCTCCGCATATTGGTCTATTTCTGAGCGTGGAATACGTTCTAAAATATCTTCATAATATTTAAGACCGACCTTTTGAACATCATTTAATTTATTTTGATTTTCGCGAAGTTGTGATATACTTGTAATACCATCGGCTACCAAGTCTTTTGCTTTTTTGGGTCCAATACCATAAACATCTGCTAATATATTGACTGGATTGTTTTTCTCTCTTTCTAATATTTTTAAAGTTCCTGTTGCTGTATATTCCTTCAGTTTTTCCATAATTGTTGGGCCGATATGTGGTAGACCTTTTAATTGGTCAGGATTAATAATGTCAGTTGGATAAGTCATAATTGTTTCTTGTGCTTTTTGATAAGCACGTGCACGGAATGGTTCACCTTGCTTCATCATTATATCGGATAACTTATCCATTACATCAATAAATACTTCATTTAATCTTCCACTTGGTACTTGCGCTGGCGCTGGAGCTATATTCATTGTAATATCTTCTCCAGAAATCTTTAAATTTGTTTTTTCGTCCTCAATATGTTTTAAAGAAGAGGAAGATATAATTAATGCACTCTTTTTTTTGGCCTTTTTTGTCTTTGTTTTAGATTTGTTTGAACGTTTTGAACTCTTTGCAGAAGATGATGCTGACTCTATTATTAGTAATGGTTTTGCTTTTGTTATCTTTTCTGTTTTAGGTTTTTTAACCTTTTCAGTTTTTTCTTTTTTAATCTTTTCTGTTTTAGATTTTTTAACCTTTTTATCCTTTTCTTTTTTTATCTTTTCTTTCTCTTTGTCTTTCTCTTTTTTTATCTTTTCTTTCTCTTTGTCTTTCTCTTTTTTTATCTTTTCCTTTTCTTTTTTAACCATCTCTCTCTCTTTTTCTTTCTCTTTTTTAACCCTCTCTTTTTCTTTTTCTTTTGCCTTTTTAGCCTGTTCTTTTGCCTTTTTAGACTGTTCTTTTTCCTTTTCCTTTTCCGCTTTATTCATATATATACATCTTGAAAAAATAAAAAAATAGCCCAAATGGACTATTTTTTTATTTTTTTTAAGATTTAAACAAACACACAAAACACAACAACAACTAATCTATTCTAGTCTAATAGTACATTTCGGTATTTACAGTTCCACACGCCTTCAGAAGTGCAAGCTCTGCTTTGAGGCAACTGACCTCATCTTGCAATAGGTCGGCCCGGTGCTGTGATAGTCCGCAGTCTACAAAATACCCAACTGATTGTTCATAATACCCGCGCGTAGCATTTTGTAACTGCGTATTTTCTCTTTCCAACTCTCTGACATATCGCCCATCGATACTGATTAGATGGCTATCGTCCTCGTTCACCAGACTATCTAGCTCAGCGAACAAACTATCAACCGAAGAGTCATCCGATTGCGCCTCAATTTGAGCCTCGATATCGTGTCTACCTTCAAAATCCAGCGTCAGATTACGACATAATGCGTCCAGGTTCACCATGTTGTCAGCAGCCGGTCTGGGTGACTTACTAGGCGCGCGAAACATATCCGCAAAATCTTGATTGGAAAGCTGTTTTGCCGGAGTTTCGAACCCAGAAGTCTGGATATTGAGACGCTCTTTGCGACTCCCCGGCACAAATTTTCTACTCTTGTTCTCAAGAACAATCCAATACCAAGGGTCATCGTACACGATACGAGCTTCCTTGTCTGGGTTTTTTACGCGGTCCTGGAAGTTTCGAGCAGCATCGGTATTGTACCAGTGTTCGAAATGAATATACGCCGCATTATATTCCCCGGCGTTTCCCATTTTCAACACCAAATCAACTTTTTTAACTCGTCCCAGACCCAGAGACTCGAAAGCATGGGATATTTTCTCTACGCTGATATTCGAAAATACATGGGGGATGTAAAGACTCATAGCAGACGACATTTTAAAGCTTATGCTGTTGTTAGTAACCTATACCATTTATATAATCATTTAAAAGTAATTCAATTTTTTTTTATATTAAATATTAAATACTAACTCCGTGCTCTTACAAACACATTAAACATAATTATATTTAATTATATTTAATTATATTTAATTATATTTAATTATATAAAAATAATAATAATAAAAATAAAAATAAAAATAAAAATAAATTACTCCTAATTAAGATACATACCAATAAATTTATAATTATATGTCAGTTAAATGGCCTACCTTTTTTACGATAAAAGTTGGAAACATGTTGGTCTTCTTCCTCCTCCAAACTAGATAATTTACTCTTAATAATATTTTCATCATTATCAGAATAATACACATGCTTTAATTTATAGCCCTTTGATACAACTAAGTAACTCATTTTTGTAATACAGTTAGTACATGGCTTACTATTTTGTATTTTATTATTTGAAGATAACCGTACAACTAATAAATTAATATTTGTTTTTTTTTTACCGTTAATGAAAGGTAACTTATTAAGTGCATCAATTTCTGCATGAACACCTGGCGTTGTACCATTCAAATCGCCGTAAGAATTGATACCAAATGATAAAATATTAGTCTTTTTTAAAGTAATTCCTTCACCTTTAATTGAAAGGATTTTACCACCTGAGAGAATACATGCTATATGATTATAAGCGTTAAAACTACACAAGTTTTTCCTCTTGAAACTTGCCATTTTAAACATTTCATCGAGATTCGTATTACACGGAAGACAAAACCTTTTCATATACAACAAATTAATTAAAGACATTTAGTTATTATACCATTACATATACACTTAAATAGGAATTCAATTTTATCTTTTAATTTGTAAACGTTTACATATTATAAATAATATAAAAACAACATCCTTATTAGTAGTAGTAGTAATAATAATGACGAGGTTTATAAAATTAACGTCTACGATTATCAATACAGCACATATTAAAAAAATTATGATACACGCTGATACGTATTATTTGCATTTAAGCGACCAAAATATTAATGGGTCAAAATTTGGTTGGTCAGGATATATTTTGTCAAGTGATAGCAAAATTGAAATATGCAAAGTAAAAAATATAACTGATTATACCATTATGAATACTTGGGTAAATAATCTTAATCCATCTGTAACTAGGCTTTTAAAAAAATAAATCAAAATATATTTAAATATATTAATGTATTTATAAAAAGTTAGTAAAGCATAAATTAACTTATAATTAAAAAAATTGAATTACTTTTTAAAGTAATAGATTAAATTATGGTTAGTAAATAAAGTTGCCTTGAGCTCTTAATTAAAATGAACAATGCTGTGTGCGAATGCCCAATCTGCATGGAGGACGTATTTTCTGGAAAGAATTGCGTTGTTACAGAATGTGGTCATAGCTTTCACACGAGTTGTTTGATGACAAATGTTGCGCATAACGGCTTTGGTTGCCCTTATTGCCGCACAGAAATGGCCGAAGAACAGGCCGATAGTGACGACGAAGATGGGGAAGACGACGACGACTGGGTTGCAGGAATGCCTCGCCCTTATGTATTAGGTCGACGCGAAGATTATGCGCTTAGAGGTATGCGCTGGTTATTTCAGCAACAGCAAGCCGATGGTCTAGATAACGAACAAGACAACGAACAAGATAACGAACAAGATAACGAGGAGGATGACAACCCGGACGAGGTTTTAGAGGCAGACGAAGACACAGATGCGGATGACACTCCAAAGCCGTCGCTCAGGTACTTGACGCAAAAGCTGGCTCAGCGAGGAGTGACGATGGAAATGCTGGTCAAGACTCTACTCATGGAACATGAGGAATACATAGATATGGATGATGAGTGCACAAGAACATGCGACGAATTATTCGGAAAAGTCCGAATCATCGTGTCCAATTATGACCCGGACGATGAGCTACCGAAGGATACCCCACCCATGACAGACTTTATCGCGAATAGATTTTTAAGAGTAGTATAAAAAACAAAACAAACAAAACAAACAAAATAAAAAACAAATACCTTTTTAAAACTTAAACAAAAAAATTAAATATTCTACATTTGTAGAATATTTTTTTTACAACTTGTTATAAATACAAATATATTAAAGCTATAACTAATATATTTATAAAATGGAAAGTCTATTCATTAAAACAGATGATAATAAGGTAATAAACGCAATATACATACGATGGGTAAAACAAATGAATGATTGTTTGGAAGTTTGTACCAAATCAGATGGATGTTTTATAGACAAAAATGGTAGTACTACACATAAAATATGTAAATTAAATAATCCAGATAGTTATAATAAATTAAATGATTTGTTTAGATAACATTCATAGTGTCATTTCATTTTATTTTTTATCAAAAAAAAATTGAATTACTTATAATACAATATAACAAATGTACAATTAATACAGACTGCAACTAGCAACTCTTAACATGATGAACACAAATCACCAAATCAGTTTTTATATTCCTCGCATGTCAACAACATGCACTGCTGAGAATATTAAGTATATTTTCAGAACATCAGGAATTGGTGAGGTAAAGCGTGTTGATTTTACATCAATTACGCCGAGAGAAAATATGGTAAGTAATTATAATACAAATGAGTGGCAGTCCGCCTTCGTACATATAGTCTATATGTATGATACGGTTATTGCAAAGGTTATCATGCAGAATATAACCGCTGGAGCGCCGTATAAGTTTTGGTTCAAACCCGGACTATTCTGGCTTATCCTCAAGAATACAAATCCGATACCAGACACAATACAAAATATTCATCAGATTGCAGAGAATGCGCGACTTCTGGAAGAGAGAGTGGTAAAGCAGGAACAACAAATCGCAAAACAGAGCGCAGAGATTGACAGATTACAACGCACAGTCTATCAAGTCATAGGGCATGTCTTTGACCACAGGACCGAGGGTGCCGAAGTTTTTGGGAATGTAAATTATATGTTATATGGGAAATTTTATGAAAAGGGTTGGCTTTATGACGAGAACGATAACGGGTATACAAATGAAGACCTGGAAGAAGGCGAAGTAGACGAGCAATCCATTTCGAATTCATCGACGACTTATACTGATATGCCTGGCCTCGTTGCACCTGGTGACCTAGACGACGACCAGACAACTTGTTCTTCGGATTCGTCAAGCACGCATAGCAGCATGCCAGCCCTCATGACAAATAGTGAGCTGGAAGACGACCAAACAACTTGTTCTGAGAGTTCGGATTCGTCGGATTCTATGCCCGAGCTTGTAGCAAATTTTGTCCTAGTCGATGCCGATGACGATGATGACACGTGCTCATTGTAAATAATAAAAAATAATAATAAAAAATAATATAAATAATAATAAAAAATAATAAAAAAAATAAAAATAATTTTTTTTACATAAATAATCACTTTTTATTCTTTATAAATTGTCTTCCTCTAATGTCACTGATAATAAGGATAACAGCTCATAAAATTCCTTAACTTTTTTATTTATTTTAATTTTTTGCACGTCAAATGAAGTTAAATATAACCCTTCCAAACTCTTCACTCTTGATAATGCAACATATGTTTGACCACATTCAAATATTCCACTCCCAACATCGATTTCAGCTGCGTCTAATGTAGCACCTTGTGATTTATGAATCGTGAGAGCCCACGCCAATATAAGCGGTATTTGTGCAACCCCAATTCCCGGTATTTTATCACTAGCCCAAACATTACGAGTCATTACCATTTCTCCACCACAATTAAATTTAACACGAGGACAACCAGTTATTTCACAAAATCCAGTTATAACACCTTGACTTCCATTACATATATCTAACCCCGTATCAGATGGAATATTCACAACACACATAACCTGTGCACCTATTTTTACCTTAATATCTTTTTCACATATTAAATTATTCGCTATGAAATCCAATTCCACTTGTATATCTTTTTCGCTGAAATTAGCTCTATTAGCTCTATCCATTTTTGTCATTTCCACATCCTTCAAGTATTTTATTTTGAACTCTCGTTCTTCGGTCGTTAAAAGAGCCATTTTACCTGAATTTATACCATCTACTTTTTGGCGTGTAGGAAATAATTTAGTCGGTTCTGCCACCAAATTCGCATCAGGTTTACGTCCTACATATTGTGATAGGAGCTCACATGATTTCTTCTTGATTTTACCTTCACGAATTTGATTTAATATGGACGAATATGTTTCATCTGTTTGTCTGAATATTTTTTTTAATTGAATTTGACATGAGGGATGAAATACATTATTCCACTCTTCACTCTCAAAACAAAAGCGCTGGGTATCTGGCTCACCCTTATCACCGACTGGGGGTAATTGAAAGAAATCTCCCGAAAAGACGACTTGAATACCACCAAATGCTTTATTATTCCCTCTTATAATTTTTCCAATTATATTTAAAGTATCAAATAATTTTAGTGATAGCATACTGACCTCATCTACTACTAACGTATTCGTATTTTTCCACAAAGCCTTTGAAAATTTATTCGACTTAACTTTTTTTATAAGGTCTTCTATTGACCCACTACCCAGACCAATACCAGACCATGAATGGAGGGTCTTCGCTTTACAATTTAGTAAAACCGCCGCACACCCAGTAAGCGCAGTGACTTGAATAGTTTTAAAATGTTCAAACGCATGATTATTTATTTTCCTGATTAATTCTGATTTGCCCGAACCGCCTGGTCCAGTGATAAATATATTCTCCCCTTGAATATATTTATCAAAAGCGATTTGTTGTTCTCTTGAAAGTTCCATTAATTTATTATATTGGTATTGCTTTATTTTGCTTTATTATAATCAATTTTTTAAGAAGTGTCTTTAATTAATTTATTAAAATAAATGTAAAAATCTTAAATATATTTGCTTTTATATATATATGAATTTTGATTTGAACATTAATAATTACACAAAAGACGAACTACGCGAAATGTTCGAATTACCCATTGCTTTTGATAAACCTACTTTTGAAACAAAAGAAACCAAAATAAGAGATAATATTATTAATAATAAAGAAATTAACAAGGAAACACAAGTAAATACCTTGAACTTTTTAGTAAAAGCCAGAGACATATTATTAAATGAACCTGCCCCACAACAGTTCAATGGTGTTTCAAAAGTGATAGACAAATTGGAAAATATCTATAATTCAAATTTTCAACTAAAACCAAGTACTGTAGAATATCCTAGTGAACATATGGTTCAAGTGAGACAAGACAAACCATATTTGTCTTCATATCCTAGTCAATATTTTCCTGGTGTAATAAATCCTATAAAAAAGAAAACGAATCGGTTAAACTTGAATATTGATACCAGATTTAGAGACAATTATTATTCCACCTCATCATCTAACTTTATTATTCAGTTACCTATGCAAATAAATGATGTTTTGTCTATGCAACTATCGGCAATTGAATTACCTACAACATTTTATGCTATATCAAAACAATTTGGAAATAATTTTTTTACAATAAAATTAACCGATACAAATGAAACGCAAATAGTAAATATACCAAGTGGAAACTATACCGATGTAGGACTAATAGATGTGATAAATAACAATCTAAGTTTGTTGACTGGCGATTTTGCAAAAATTGTTTTTTTAATAAATGGTAACGGTAATGCGAATGGAAGTGGTCAAACTATGGTAGGTTGTGAAGAGGGTTATATCCCGTTCGACTTTGAACTAAATTTTCAAGCAGATAAATATGGAAATGAAGACAAAAATACACCATTGCCATTAAAATTTGGGTGGATATTAGGCTTTAGAAATGGTATTTATACTGATAATCAAAATTATGTTTCGGAATCAATTGTAAATACCATAGGGCCAAATTATTTATATTTAGTTATAGATGACTATAACAATAGTGTAAACAATAGTTTTTATAGTGCATTTAATTCATCTTTACTTAATAAAAATATATTAGCGCGCATTTCATTAAATACAAATGCATTAACCGTTTTATCCCAAAATAATTTAAGTCTAATAACAACTCCGAGAGAATATTATGGTCCGGTAAATATACCGAATTTTAATGTTCAATTGTTAGATGGATATGGTAGGGTGGTTGACTTAAATAATATGGATTATAGCTTTTGTCTATCAATGAATATTGTTTACGATATATAAATATTGTAATATATAAAATATTGTAATATAGAATATAAATGTCACGGTCATATAACCAATCGTATAGTGGTAAGACATCGTCCGGAAGAGAAGCATTTGGTAATTTTGCAACAACAAGTGACGCCGGAGATTATATTCAAAATAAAAAAAATAGACATACCACAATTTGTACTAAAAGTACATGTATTCCAAAAACATGTGTTCCAAAACAATGTGTTCCAAACACAAGTGTAGCGAATCAAGGTGATTATTTATTACGAAAAAGAGCAATTTATAACTATTATAACAGCGATACAGAAATTACACAAAGTATAAAGACAGATTTACAATATGGGTTGGTTTCAAAAATGGTATTATCAGGTATATCAGTAATAAAAAACAATGCAACAGGTGAAAGTCCAACAACACTTAATCCATCCGTATCTATACCTTATTTTAATTATACAATTGACCCATCCGGAAATTTATTCGGAAATTCTATATGCGGTATTAATAATTTTGAGAATTATGTGGTTTTACAATGAACCATGCTAAAATACCCAATCCCTACTTATGCATGTACTGTATAACATATATACCCAAATAGTAATAAATATAGTGGAAGCAATGCTCGAAGTTTGAAGAGCTTTTTCTATATTTAATAGAATCAAAAGTATATTTGTCTAGTTGTTTCATGGTTACATCGGGATAATTATGTGAATTATTGTTTTCTATATCGACAAATAATCCCCAATCATTGTCCTGTATTTTATCATTAGTCATATTGTAATTATAATTATAAATATAAATATTATAAAACTTATAATATTTATTCATTTCAATTTTATTTATTAGCGTTTTACACCCATATGAATTAACATTCTATTAGCTTTTCTAGAAATTACTCTATATTTGTGTCCCTTGGTTCTATATTGTCGTGCACGAATATATGCGGAATAAACGCCTTTGGTACTAATAGTACATGTGTTTTTCTTACATATAGGAAATGATTTTTTAGAACCCAGGAAACACTTGTTGCCACATTTTTGCAACATAACAGTCCTTTGATGATATCCAGGTTGTTCATTTTTCCATCCTCTAGTTGCAGAACCTCTACCATTTTTACGTGTTTTCACCATTATACAATAATTCCAGAAAAATAACTGAAACAACTCCCCACAAAAACTAGTAAAACAATAAAATAACGTTATATATTATGGATAATACGAATACGAATACGAATACGAATACGAATACGAATACGAATACGAATACGAATACGAGTGAACATAATTTGAAGGTAGGTGATATCGTACATGTGATTAGTGTGTCAGGTCTAGTAAAAGGTAAACTTGAAAGTATTAATGAAGGCGAAACGTACACAATTGTAACACAGAACATTATTTATAAGGAAGTGCCTAAAAAGGCGATAAAATTATTAACGGATGCCGAAAAAGACGGGTTTACTATAGAACATAGTGATGACAGAACAGTGCGTATTTTTGAAGATGATAAAAATGAAAGTAGTGATAGTGAAGAATTTGAACACTTAGAGGAAGAGGAAGAGTTAAATGGTTCTCAAGATGCTTCAAATAACTCGATTACCAAAGAAGGTCGGATTCATTTTAAAAAATATAAATATAAGGACGTAGAAAAATCTATTGA
>Ga0315283_10000063_pt1 | contig 58634 bp, 65 predicted proteins | sample YL17G09_0_MG_FD_204541 | JGI IMG/M metagenome (GOLD analysis project Ga0315283, IMG submission 204541) | Sediment microbial communities from Yellowstone Lake, YNP, Wyoming, USA - YL17G09_0 | ecosystem: Environmental > Aquatic > Freshwater > Lake > Sediment | place: USA: Wyoming | collected...
CCCCGCTCCCAAGCGGGGCGAATGGGGCGCGGGAGATGTGGAAGCCCGACAGGGCGGTGCATAAAGATAAAACAAATAATTATGGTGCGTTAAGAATCGTTCGAATACGACGATAAACGCACCGCCAATTGAGAAACGGGGCGTTTTTAAGAAAGGGACGGAAGGTGCCTTCCGTCGAAAAAACGAGGCGGCGCTCTTTTAAAATAAAGTCCTTCACCAATCTTTTGCTCATTTAATTTTGAGTAATCGCAGCTCAAAATTAAATGAGTGGATTCTAAATTTCCTTATAAAAGGAGGCTTTAAATGAAGTACTTTTTATATGCCCGTAAGTCCACCGATGATGAAGATAGGCAAATATTGTCCATTGAGGCCCAGCTTGTGGAATTGCGCGCCTTCGCCAAAAGAGAAAATCTTTTTGTTTATAAGGAGTTGGTTGAAAAATTCACTGCCAAAGAGCCGGGACGTCCCCTATTTAATGATATGCTTAAAGGTGTTGAGAAAGGCGAAGCAGACGCTCTACTCGCTTGGCATCCGGATAGATTGGCGCGCAATTCCGTAGATGGCGGGAAAATAATCTACCTTTTGGATAGAGGCATAATCAAAGATCTGAAGTTTCCCACTTATCGCTTAGATAACAACGCTCAAGGTAAGTTTATGCTTTCTATCGCGTTCGGGCAAAGTAAATATTATATAGATGCTCTCTCGGAGAACATTCGGCGTGGTATCCGCTTAAAGTTAAGCAAAGGAATTTGGCCTCAATGGGCGCCGTTAGGGTATCTTAACGACCGAAGAACAAGGACAATCGTGGTTGACAAAAATAAGGCTCCTCTCGTAAGAAAAATATTTGAGCTGTATTCTACCGGAACCTACACTCTCTTACGCTTACGCGATACCATAAACGCCTGTGGACTTACGGGCAAAGAGAATAAACCCATGGCCGTATACAGATATCAGTATATCCTAAAGAACCCTATCTATTACGGCATCATCCGCTACAATGGCGAAACCTACGAAGGCACCCACGAACCAATTATTACAAAGAAACTTTTTGATAAATGCCAAGATGTTATGTTAAGGCGCGGCAAGCCCAAGAAGACAAAAAAATATTTTGTTTTTAGAGATTTAATGATGAAATGCGGCGAATGCGGCAGGATGATTACCGCAGAATTGCAAAAAGGGCATGTTTACTATCGTTGTACTAAACGCTTTACAAACTGCTCCCAAAAGTACCTGCGTGAAGAAGAGCTTGCCGCGCAAATCAAAAGTTTCATCCAAAAAGTTTCTTTGTGTGATGATTGGACAAAGAAATTTATAGGGAAGTTAGAAAAAGATAAATATATTGCTGTCCAATCATCACGCCCCCAGCAGCAAAATTTGGAAACAAAAATAACTGAAATTGATACTAAGATTAGCAAGCTAATAGATATTTACATTGCAGGCAATGTCTCTCTTGAAGAATACCAAAAGAAGAAAGAAAATCTAATCAACGAAAAGAAAGAATTGCAGGAAGAGCTAAAGGACTTTGCTGCTGGGGGCAATAATTGGTTTGAACCTGCGAGAGAATTTGTAACCTCTTTGAATAAAGCGTATTATGCGATTTCAGAAGGAAATTTAGAATCCCAGAAGGAATTTCTGAAAAAGATTGGTTCGAACTTTATTTTAAAAGAGCGCCGCCTCGTTTTTTCGACGGAAGGCACCTTCCGTCCCTTTCTTAAAAACGCCCCGTTTCTCAATTGGCGGAGAGGGAGGGATTCGAACCCTCGAACCCTTACGGGTTACGGGTACTCCAGACCCGCGCGCTCGGCCGCTACGCGACCTCTCCCAAATTTAAATTTTCGTCATTACTAAGGCACTGCGCTCTTAGCGCCGTTTAAGTTTTCCTTGCCGGAAAATTCAAACGGAAGGAGCAGGATTCGAACCTGCGAGGCATTGCTGCCTAATCGCTTTCGAGGCGATCGCTTTCGGCCACTCAGCCATCCTTCCTTAATCTAGACAACGCTTTTCCCGCCAAGCTATTCAGTTTGAAGACGGGATCCCGCTGGCGGAATTAAGATGACGCAGCGGGACGAGGCGTCTGGATTCAACCGCTCTCCCATCTCTCCAAGGATTAAAATATCTCGTTTTTAAATTTCTTCTTAGTGTTTGGATTGCTGCTTCCAACTATAGCCACATAATGCCCAATATCATTTTTCTTATATAACAAGACTTTATATTTAGCTAAAGTTGGTGCACATCCCAAATCTCGTAAAATATCCTCTACGGCTTGTAATAGGGGCAGTGAACGATTTGTAAAATCCAATGCGTAATTCTTATATCTCTTACCATTAACGCGATGTTTGTAGGAATAAAAAGAACCATCTGTATCCATCAATCCTCTTACGCAGGCTATCCTGAAATTTCTATTTTTTAGAATCCATTTTGGAATATTCACTTGTTGGCGTATTTTATTTCCTATTTTTAAACCTATCTCAGTCAGAAACTCTGTTAACTTAATACTAGAAATAACTAGACTGCAAGTGTTCTTATCTCTAACTCTTGAAACCGCCTTTAAGTTAAATAGTTTTCTGAATAATCTTGAAACAAAATATGCGTATTCCCTATCGGTTTTATTATTTAATGAAATAACTACCTGATATTTAGTTATAGCGCCATCGCCTAAAATAATGCCAATGAGTTCAGCCAATAAAGGAGACCGAAGCGGATAATTTATATCTTTTGGGCCAATAAATTCTGTATCTATGAATTCCTGTGGGTCAAACCTATACCTTCTCCATGTAGTAAGACCGCCTTTCCTCCTTCCTTCTAGCGTACCTGGATTACCATATAACTCATTGCGTCTTATTGCTCCCAATCCACTTGCCTTTTTAGTACTCCAATACTCCGGTAAAATTTTTACAATTTTAGGAATTGATATATTCGAGACCTTATATAGTCTTAATAAAGCTTTATAACTCATATTATATCTTTCTCTTCGCCAATCTCTAAGAGTTCTATCGCAAATATGGCTAATTTTTGCAATTTTAGACCAATCAAAGTTAAAATATTTAGCAATACGATTTAAAAATATTCTTTGTTGACCTTTCTGTATTTTTACTCTCGACATAATATATGTAAAAAATAACGGAGGGCGAGGGACTCGAACCCCCAATCCCTTACGGGACAGCGGTTTTCAAGACCGCCCGCCTGCCAATTAGCGCAGCCCTCCTTTTAGTAAATCATATCATCAAAGTTTTGGATTGTCAATTTATTAGGCTTTTGGGTCGGCAGTTATAGAAAAAGCTGTTTAAACACGGCTTCAAATATAGCTTTGGAAGACTGGAAGGAATTGTTGCAAAAATTGACAAAGGAGAATTTTCCAAATATAAGGCTTAAGATAAAGGCAAGCAATGTAAGGTTAATAGCGTAAACCAAAGAAAAACCAAAGATATAATTTGACTTCAAGAAATCCCCTTGTTTAGAACGAATGGACTTGGCGCTAAAAATAAGGTGCAGGGCTATGCTGAAACCAAAAAGAAAGATAAAATAATTAATTAGCGCTCCAGATTTTGCGCCTCCGGCGGATCCACCTTTGGCGGAAAATATCAAAGATAGCGGCCCATAAAGAGCAAATAAGATAATGGTATAAATAGGAAGCACATAAGGAGCGACTCTTATCAGGGGCTTAAAGAAAGTAAAGATTACCTCTAATAATTTCTGGCCCTTAACATAGATTTTATTCGGCTCCCAGATGAATAAATAAATGATAAGAAAACTGATTACGCCTGACCAGAAATAATTCCGGAAGGTTTTTTCTACCCCAAGAAATTCATTTAAAAACGAAACCGAAGATGAATAAACCAAAGGCAAAAGGCATATACCTAAGATAAATTTAATAATCGCGAAAACGCGCTGCGAAAAACCCGCTATTTTAGATGACCCGCTTAAGCCTGGAGCCTCAGCGCCGATTTTGAGCTTCTCCAAAGGATCAAAATTATCTTTCTTTTTAGGCAATCCTGTCTTTTCCATCGAGATATGACCGCAAAACTTCAGGGATTACTACTGAGCCGTCCTTTTGCTGGTAATTTTCTAATATGGCAATTACCGTGCGCGCTAAAGCCACGCCTGAGCCATTCAAGGTATGCACAAAATCTAACTTTTTGCCGTCCTTTCTTCTGAATTTTATATTTGCCCGGCGGGCTTGAAAGCTTTCAAAATTACTGCAGCTTGAAACTTCAAGCCAACTATCTATGCCCGGGGCATAGGCTTCCAAGTCATAACACTTGCTGGCAGCAAAACTTAAATCTCCGGTAGATAGCATCGCCACTCTATAGCTAAGGCCTAAAAGCTGCAATACTTCTTCCGCATTATTCACTAATTTTTCTAATTCATCGTAAGAGGTTTCGGGTTTGACAAATTTTACCAACTCGACTTTATCAAATTGATGCACGCGGATAAGGCCTTTGGTATCTTTACCATATGAGCCTGCTTCCCTGCGAAAACAGGCAGTATAAGCGGTGTAATATATAGGTAAGGACTCTTCGTCTAATATCTCGTCGCGGAATATATTGGTTACCGGCACCTCAGCCGTGGGGATGAGGAATAAATCGTCATCTTTTAGTCTGTACATGTCTTCTTCTAACTTGGGAAGCTGGCCAGTCCCTGTCATCGATTGACGATTGACTAAAAAAGGTGGAAATACTTCGGTATATCCGTGCTTTTTAGTATGCAAATCCAGCATAAAATTTATAAGCGCGCGCTCTAATTTAGCTCCCCAGCCCTTATAAAGCACGAAATTTGAACCCGTAATCTTGGCCGCGCGGATAAAATCAATAATATCTAAATGCTGACTGATTTCAATGTGGCTGACAGGCTTAAAATCAAAATTCCGGATTTCGCCCCAGGTGCGTACCGTTTGTTTCTTCGACGCGTCGCCAATGGGGATAGATGTATGCGCAACGTTGGGAATAACTAGTAATAATTCCTCTAATTCAGCTTCTGCTTTCTTTAATTTATCTTCCAGTTGATCGATTTTATCGGCGATGGACTTCATGGGCTTAATCTTTTGCTGGGTATCTTTTTTGGCTTTTAATAAGGCGGTTATTTCATCGTTGGCCTTGTTTTTCTCTTGCCGCAAATTCTCAAGTTCACTTAAAGTCTGGCGCCGAGAATCATCCAGTTTAAGTATGACGTCGAGATCCAATTTTAAATTGCGGTCCTGAATAGATTTCTTTACCAACTCCGGGTTTTCGCGAATAAATTTGATATCTAACATTTTATTTACCCTTTGATAACGCCGAGTGGCCGCATCCTGCAGACGCGTTTAGAAATACCGGCATTATGCACTGCATTTACTACTTCATTTACATCTTTATAGGCCTGGGGCGCCTCTTCCACAATTGTTCCCCGGCCAGAGGCTTTAACTATTATACCTTTAGATTCCAATTCCTTCAATAGCATATCTACATTTATGGACTTTGCAGCCGCAGTGCGGGATTTTAGCCTGCCGGCACCGTGGCACGTCGAACCAAAAGTCTCCTCCATTGCCTTTTGCGTTCCCACGAGCAAATATGAATTCCTGCCCATATCTCCGGGGATAATTACCGGCTGGCCGGTTTTTTTGTATCTATCAGGCAAGGCAGGATGGCCCGGCCCGAAGGCGCGGGTGGCGCCTTTACGGTGAATGCACAAACTCTTTTCTTTTCCGTCCACAATATGTTTTTCTATTTTAGCGATATTATGGGCAACATCGTAAATCAAAAACATCCCCATCTTCTGCCAGGACTGATTAAGAACTCTCTCAAATACCCGGCGCGTAAGATACATCAGGCACTGCCGATTTGCCCAGGCATAGTTTGCCGCGCATTTCATCGCGCCAAGGTAACTCTTTCCTTCCACAGAATTAACCGGCGCACAGGCAAGCTGCCTATCCGGGATATTAATATTATATTTAGAAAGGCAATGAATCATGCTTTTGGTATATTCATCGCAAACCTGATAACCCAAGCCGCGCGAACCCGAATGAATCATGATTGTAATCTGGCCCAAGGTTAAGCCAAATTCATCGCAGAGGTCTCGATCATAAAGCTGCTCGATTACCTGTATCTCCAAGAAGTGATTTCCTGAACCCAATGTCCCGGATTGGGCTTTGCCTCTTTCGTAGGCCCTATCCGAAACGGCCGTTGGGTCTGCGCCCTGTATCGCGCCATATTCTTCGCAGCACTCTAAATCTTCCTGGCTGCCTAAGCCTTTTTCTACTGCCCATTTCGCGCCCTTAAGCAAAATTTCTCTTTCTTCTCTTGCGCTTACTCTGATATCGCCTTTTGAGCCCAGGCCCGAGGGAACATCAGAGAATAGAGCATAAACTAAATCCTTAATTTTATTTTTTATCTCTTCATATTGGAAATTGGTTTTTAATAATCTGATGCCGCAGTTTATATCGAAACCCACTCCGCCGGGAGAAATTACGCCGCCTTGGTCTATATCTGTCGCAGCAACTCCTCCGATAGGAAAACCATAGCCCCAATGGATATCCGGCATAGCTAAAGAAGCGTTAACAATCCCGGGTAAAAATGCCACATTCGCTACCTGCTCAACTGCCTTATCCTGAAGGATATCCTTTAGTAATTTTTCATCCGCATAAATAATACCCGGCACACGCATGCCTGCCTTATAGGACTTAGGGATACGCCAGCGATAATCGTCAATTTTTTCTAACGTCCCCTGCCAGATTTCAGACATTCTTAAATCCTTAGATTAAGTCAGAAACTCCAAGCCAATGAGAAACTTGTCTTCCTTTGGCTTCTGCCAAACTATCCTAGCTAATGCCTCGATATGTTCCTGTTTCTCTCCGGGAAGGTCAAAATCGAGGCGCAGCATCATTCCCTTATCCAATTGTTTATCCACGAGGATACATAATCCGCCTTCGCTGATATTCTGAATAAAACCGGTCTCTGAAGCAGACATGACAATGGTGTATCTTACCTGCGTGACTAAATCTGTTCTCTCGCGCCTGCGGCGTTCGCTATTTTTATCCTCTTTATACTCAGACATCAAAAATTACCTCAGCTGTCCATCCCGAAGCAACGTGCACTAATTTTAAAGCGTGGTAAGTGGCGGCCTTAATCTCTACGTTGACCTTATAATCTTTAACATCATAACCAAATACCTGTGCTTCTAAATTATTTTCATCAAGTTTTTCGATTTTAAAATCATCAAATATCAATTCTTTCGCCGAGGACAAGGATAATAATTCATTCAACCAATTTATAAAGAGCTCTTCTAAATTATCTGCTTTCTGCTGTATGTTAATTCTTTTGGGTCTTGCTTTTGGCTCATTTTTGGTCTCGGCGATAATGTCAAACATCGAAAGGGCGGCATTAATGAATAATTCCTTTAAAGTATTACCTTTTACTCTAATGCCTATATCTGCGGTGTGTTCGATTAACTCGTAGTTTTTAGCTATCACCTTTCAAATATCTTGTCCCTCGCAGCCGACGGTTAAGATTTTTGCTGCTCGGGACTCATTTTTTGCTTCGTAAAAAAATTCGTGAGCCGCCGTGGAATCGAACCACGAACCTTGACCTTAAGAGGGTCCTGCTCTACCTATTGAGCTAGCGGCCCAAATTTAACTCAAAAGTTAAAGATAGGAAGGTAAAAGTTTAAACTATTATACCACAATTTTGACTTTTGAGTTTTGAATTTTGACTTATAAAATGCGCCCAGCAGGAGTTGAACCTGCAACGCCTAGCTCCGTCCCTCGCTAACGGCATAGGCGGATCCCTAGGTAAATTTTGCGCTCGGCGAGAGTCGAACTCGCAACGCCTAGCTCCGAAGGCTAGCGCTCTATCCAATTGAGCTACGAGCGCAAAAATAACCGCCCTATGTATTATCAAGCCTCGGGACGAAATCAAGCCAAGAAACGAGGGATTCCGAAGGCTGATGCTCCCTGCCTGCCGGCAGGCAGGTATCCAATTGAGCTATGGGCGCAAACTATATTATTTCACACTTCTCGCCTAAAATTTCCTTAATCTTCTCCAGTTTATTTTTATCTACGGCAAATATATCAGGCTCGGCAGTTGTGCGCACCGGAGAATTTAACTGAATCTTATGCGGATTTATTCTATCCACGACCGCTTTTAATTTTTTAATCTGCCTTAAGTCATCATTAACACCTTTGACTAACATTACCTCCAGCCAAATCTGCCCCTTAAATTCCTTTCTTAAAGCTAGGAGACCTTCAATAATATCTTCTATTTTGATATCCTCCTTGGGCCTGTCTACCTTACTAAAGATTCCAGGAGTTACTGCATCCAAGGAAGGGACAATTAAATCTGCGCCTAGTAATTCCTGCCGCAGGCCGGCATCGCTTAATAATGCGCTATCCGTAATTACGGCTATTGGCACAGGATTAATCTTCTTTATCTCGGTAATCAACTGGCCTATTTTTATATTTAAGGTTGGCTCGCCTGAACCGGAAAGGGTAATATAATTTAAGTTCTTGGCCTCATCGCTATTATTCTGAAGCCAGAGTTTTAATTCACTCCGGATTTCTTCTAAACTTATATATTCCTTTCTTTCCCGGGTCAGAACCGTAGTCCTGCCCAGCTGGCAATAAACACAGTCAAAAGTGCATACCTTATAAGGGGTTAAAGTAATACCCAAGGATAATCCTAAACGCCGCGATTTTACCGGACCATAGATATATTTCATTAATGAGCACATAACTTATGCCTGCCTGCCGGCAGGCAGGGAGCAATTATTTCAACTTACCTCGACATAAGTTATTTGTGCGAATTAACCCCTCACCCAGATACTTCGCAGCGTCTCTACGTAGTAACTGGGTGAGGGGTAAGTTCAGACTTATCCGCCAATAATTGTGGCGGATGCCTTCACTTAAACAAAATCCCCACCTTTGAAAGATTAAGCCTTCATCAGTATAAAGGTGGGGAATATGTTATTAATTTACTTTAACTCAATAACGCTATTTTGGCTGCCAAAGCTATTCGTAGCAAAAGAGTTACAGTGCGGATCATTCATCCAAGAGCCGTCCACCAAGAATTTATATTCGTATCTGCCGGGTTTTAAATTAACCTTTACCTTCCAATTGCCGCGGCTATCTTTTTTGGCAGAAAATTTTTTCGTATCCCAACCGTTAAAACTTCCTGCAACACTGACCCTTTTTGCCTGGGGAGCATAAAGCTTGAACTCTGCTGGCTTTGCCAATGCTATCCTTGCCATGCTGACCTCCTTTTTTATCAACATTAAATTACACGAGATTTGCCAGGATGTCAAGAATTTTTAATGAGCACATAACTTATGCCTGCCTGCCGGCAGGCAGGGAGCAATTATTTCAACTTACCTCGACATAAGTTATGTCTTCACTTATACTACTACTATAGAAATATTTTTCTTATCCGCTAACGCGACGCTTGCCTCTTTATCTATAAAAAGGGTTTTCTCGGCCTCAATAGCCAGGCAATTAGCCTTGGCCTTGATAATATTCTTTAAGGTATTTAATCCTACTACGGGTATGTCAAAGCGCATATCCTGAGCGGGCTTACTTACTTTGACCACGGTAAAACCGCGCGGCGCAATCTCGCCTGCGCGCCTGATAAGCCGGTCAGTTCCTTCTAAGGCCTCAACCGCAACTATGGCCTTGTCTTTTACGGCTACAGTCTGACCAATATCCAAATAAGCAATCTCCTTGGCCAGGCCAAAGCCAAAGTATATGTCTTCCCATTCCTCAAAACCGGGTTCTCTTTTGGTCAGGGTTCCTTTTTTAGGCAAGAGATTTTTAATAAAGGTTGTGGAATCAATTAATTCAAAGCCGGCTTCTTTTAATCTCCCGGCAATGGCGCCGAATATTGTATCCGCCTTCTTATTCTCAATGCCCGAGAGCAGCTTTTGCAGTTCTTCGTTTTTAGCGACCTCTTTGCTAAATAACCGATGAGGGCTTATCTGGCCGGCCATGACTATCTTGGTTATGCCCTCGGACTTGAATATCTCAAATAACCTGTTGAATTCATTCAGGTTTAGCCAATAAATCTTATCTACAAATTTTTTTAAACTGCGGGATGTGTCGCCTTTGATGGCCACGGCCACAATATAATGGTTTTTTTTCTTGGCCGCATCAGAGAATACAATGGGAAGTCTTCTGTTGCCTGCGATTAAACCAATCTTTTCCATAATTTAGCGCAGATTTTCGCGGATTTTTTATCCGCAGATATCCGCGGATTTATCTTTCGTAATCCGCGTCAAGCGGCAGGAGTGAGTGATGCCTCTTTGGGACTTCTTTATAAAATCAACCAGATAAACGACTTCTTCTGTAGCTGATACTTCCTTTTCAACATTATTTAGGGCGTGCTTGATGGTTAAGCCGGAATTAAACAATATCCTAAAAGCGTGGTCCAGTTCTTTTATAGACTCCGGAGAAATATTATTCCGCCTTAAACCGACGAGATTAAGGCCGTAGACAAAAGCAGGATGGCCATCGCAGGTAGAATAAGGCGGGATGTCTCGAACTACCTTAGAACATCCGCCAATGATAGAAAGCTTTCCTATCCTGACAAATTGATGTATGGCCACTAAGCCGCCTACCACGGTTTTGTCTTCAATAGTTACGTGCCCGGCCAAGGTGCCATTATTAGCTATAACACAATCATTGCCTACGATACAATCGTGGGCCACGTGGGAATAGGCCATAAAGAGATTGCGGCTGCCGACAATGGTCTTGCCGCCTTCTCCTGTGCCAGGATTAAGAGTGCAATATTCGCGAATAATATTATCATCGCCAATCTCAAGAAAACTCTTTTCGCCTTTATATTTTAAATCCTGGGGCCGGCTTCCAATAACTGCTCCGCTAAAGATCTCACAGTTAGAGCCGACGCTAGTATTGCCGTCGATTAAACAGTGTGCGCCAATCTTAGTCCGAGCGCCGATGCTGACATTCTCGCCGATAATAGTATAAGGGCCGACAGCTAAATCGTCGGCCAATTTTGCTTTCTTAGAGACTATGGCTGTAGGATGTATCTGCATGATTAACCTTCAACCAGGGCAAACATTAAATCTGCTTCTGCCGCTACCTTGCCATCTACCAATGCCCTGCCATGCACCTGCCCGGTCTTGGATTTTATTTTGCCTGCTTCTACGTCGAGCATTAGCTGATCTCCAGGAACAACCGTCCTTCTGAATTTTATATTGTTCGCAGCCATAAAATAGGCGAGCTTCCCCCGGTTTTCTTCGGAAGAAAGCATCATCACTCCGCCTACCTGAGCCATAGCCTCGATAATTAAAACTCCCGGCATAACCGGACGGCCGGGAAAATGACCCCTAAAGAAATAATCATTGATGGTTACATTTTTAACTCCCACTGCGCGCTTGCCTCTTTCTAAAGAAATAATTTTATCCACAAATAAGAAGGGCTCGCGATGAGGAAGGATATTCATGATTGCTTGAATATCTAACTCCTCTCCTTCCTGGGGACGATAATTTATACCTATGCCGCCTGAGGCATACCTTTGCCTTTGTTGATATATTTTTCTCGCTAATTTAAGATTTAGAGAGTGGCCGCTCCTTACGGCAATAATGCGTCCGTGCAAAAATTGTCCGAGTAGATACAAATCGCCCATTAAATCCAATATCTTATGCCGGATAAACTCATCATCAAAACGTAATTTATTCTTGACCACGCCATCCTTACCCACTACCAGGGTATTATTATAGTTTGCGCCTTTTCCTAATCCCTGGCGCTGTAATTCATCGGCTTCGTCTTCCAGGCAAAAGGTGCGGGCGGAGGCAATCTCCATTTTGAAGACATCAGGACTAATATTTAGCTCCATAAACTGCGCCTTAAGCAAATAGTGGTTGTAGCTTAAAGTATAAGAGATTTTAAATTCTGAAGAAGGCAAGGCGACAATCAATGAACCATCCTCTTCTACATAGATAGGTTCTTTAATCAAATAATACTGCCGATCCTTTTCCTGTTCCTTAATTCCTGCCTTAGTCAAAACCTCCAAAAAATTTAGACTACTGCCGTCTAAACCCGGGGCTTCATCGTTATCGATTTCAACGTAGATATTATCTATACCTAAGCCTGATAATGCCGCCATCAAATGTTCGATAGTATGGATTTCAATGCTATCCTTGCCGATAGAGGTGCGCCGCGGGCTGCGAGATGGAGGCAATAAATAATCGACCGTGGCTTTAATCACCGGCCTGTTCGGCAAATCCGTGCGGATGAAATTAATGCCGCTGTCTATCTCTGCCGGCTTAAAAGTTATATTTACCTTATTGGCAGTGTGCAAGCCGATACCTTTTAAACTTAATTCTTTGGCAATTGTTCTTTGTTTATCCATCTTTCGCTGGTTTTCGCGGATTTTTTATCCGCGGATATCCGCGGATTTACTATCTTTTTTAATCCGCGTTTCTAAATCCTCTATTTTCTTTTTTAGTTCGTTGACTATATTGTAGAGTTTGGGCAAATTCTGGACGCAGGCATTAATGCGCTTGGCTACTTCGTGCTGCTTGGCAGGATATCCTGAGACAGTGGTGTTAGCATGGACAGACTTAGTTACTCCCGCCTGGGCTGCCACTATTGCCCCATCGCCGACGGTAATGTGCCCGACTAATCCTGCCTGTCCGGCCAAAGTTACGCCTTTGCCGATAGTTGTGCTTCCGGAAATTCCTGCCTGGGCTACAATAATCGAATTCTCGCCGATAACTACATTATGGGCAATCTGAACCAAATTGTCTATTTTTGTGCCATTACCGATAATAGTCTTATCAAAGCGTGCCCGGTCAACCGTGACATTTGCGCCTATCTCCACATCATCGCCAATCTCCACTGTCCCTATCTGGGGAATTTTATGGTGCAGCCCTTTTATAGTCGCAAAACCAAAGCCGTCCGCGCCAATAACGGTTCCGCTATGGATGATTACCCGGCTGCCAATGTTAATGCGCTCGCGGACAGAAACATGAGGATAGATTAAAGTATCGCTTCCAATTTTACTGTGATGCCCGACATAACAGTTGGCGTAAATTATGGTCTTATCTCCTATAGAAACATTGTCTTCAATAACTGTATACGGACCAACGGCAACGTCCTTGCCTAAAGAAAGATTCTCACCAAGTATTGCCGTAGGATGTATCCCTTTAGGGTGCGTTACTTCGCACGGCGCAAAAGAAGAAATTATCTTGGCAAAGGCCAAAGAAGGATTCTCGGTGCGGATAATCGGCTTGGCCGTGGTCTTTTTTATTTCCCGGGACGCGATAATTGCTGAAGCCTGCGTATTTTCTATAAGGGGAGAGTATTTAGGATTGGCCAAAAAGGTGATATCTCCTTCGCGTGCCTCCTTTATGCCGGAGATGCCGGTGATAATCACGCTGTCATTTCCGTCCACTTCTCCGTCGATTAACTTGGCTATTTCTCTTACGGTCTTATGCATACTCCGTTTATTTTTTTACATATCCCTTGTTAAGAATCTCTATAATCTTATCCGTTATGTCCATACTTTTGGTTTCATAAATGAGCACGCGGTCATCCATGACCAAAGAGTAACCTTCCTTCTCCGCATGCTGCTTTACCGAATCTTCGATTTCCTTCAATATCTCTTTGGTATTGTCGAAATCTAATTTACTGAGATCCGTGCGCTTCTGCTGCACAAATTCATCCAGGGCCTTAACCTTGTTCTCAAATTCTTCCCTTTTTGCTTCCTTTTCTTTATCGTTGAGCAAATTAATTTTTTCTTGATATTGTTTTAGCTCATTGGCCTTCTTGTCAATCTCTATCTTATAGGCGCTCTCTTTATCGTCCAGGGCTTTTTTATAATCCTGGGCCTTGGTATATTCCCGGGCAATGCGCATTAAATCTATATAACCGATCTTATCCGCAGCCAAAAGCGGAGTTGTCGCCAGGATAAGAACGAAGGTTAATCCTAGTAGGCATATTAGCTGTTTTTTCATTTTGCTTATTTCTCCTTTCTTTAGATAACGGCTTGATTTGGTTTTATTTGAGTGACGGATGGGATTCTTTAAAATCCTTGGCTCATGCTAAAGTGAAATTTCCCGCTGCCCCTAGTGTCTTCGCCGGGCGCTTTACTTAAAGGTATTCCGTAATCAAGCATAATCGGACCGACGGGCGTTTTAATGCGAAAACCAAACCCTAAGCTTGATTTTAAGCCATTGGAACCAATGTCGCCTATTTTTGACCAAACATTTCCGCTGTCAGCGAAGAGGGCGAGTTTAAGAAAATCAAATAAGGGATAGGTATACTCAATATTGCCGATTAACATCGAATTGCCGCCTAATGGGTCTTTGGATACAGGGTCAATGGGACCAATCGCGCGCTCATCATATCCTCTAATAGTAGTGCCTCCGCCAGCGAAAAATCTTTCATAAATAGGTATTCTCTGAGTATCGCCATAGGGTTCACCCAAGCCAACCCTGCCCCTTACTTCTAAAACTGATTTGCTCAATATCGGGAAATAATGCGATGCCTGGCCGGTAAGCTTCCAGAAATCTTTATCTCCTGCGAATAGCCCGCCTGCGTCTTCTATCGAGCCATTCAGGAAATCACCCTTTCGGGTATTGAATACGTTGTCGCGGCTGTCATAGGTAAGGCCAAACGCCATGCTGCTGATGGAATTCTCGCCGGATTCCGCATTCAGGTCATTACTGGCATTCTCGGTTATATTACTAATCTTTATGGTGTCATAACGATACATTAAATTCGCCTTGACATATTCTGATAACTCTTTTCCTAAACGCAAGTCTAAACCCGTGACCTTTTCATCATAACCGTAACCTATATCCGATTCTCTCTGATGGCTGCGCCTGTAAAGATCAAACCCAAAGGAGACAGGATAATCAAACATCCAAGGCTCAGTAAAACTTAATATATAACTGTCACTGACAGTTCCGAAGGAGGCACGCAGTTTAAGGTCTTGACCTGCGCCGGTAAAATAGGGCCAATTCTTCCAGTCAAAATTCTTCTGCTCAATTTCAAAAAACCCCACAAATTCCTCGACGGTGCTATAGCCGCCGCCAAAACTAAAGGCGCCGGTTTTAGATTCTTTTACATCCACGACCAGGTCTTTCTTATTCTTTTCTTTAGTATCTTCGGTATCATAACTTATATCTTCAAAAAACCCGAGGTTTTGCAATCTCTCTTTGCTGCGTTTGAGTTTCTCACCGTCGAATCTATCCCCTGGCTTTATCCTTAATTCCCGGCGGATTACCACATCTTTAGTCTTAATATTGCCCTTGATTTTAATCTTATCCACATAGGCCACTTCGTGTTCGGTAATACTATAGATGATATCAGTGCGGTTGGTATAAGGATTTAATGAAGTTGCTTCTTGCGCCTGGGCAAATATATACCCGCGGTCAAAATATAAACCCTGAATATTAGCGATATCTTGCTTTAAGGCCTCCTGGCTGAAGACCTTGCCCGGCACGCACTCTTTTAATTTAGCCAAGATATCCTTTTCAAGGATATCTTTATTGCCCTCTAAGGTTATGTTGCCCACCATATACTTTTTGCCTTCCTGGATTTTTACGGTGATATATAAAAGCGGCTTCTTTGTGGTATGGGGCTTGATTTCGTAATCAACCGCGACGTCGGCAAAACCCTCTTTGTGGTAAAAAGACTTAATGCGTTCAATATCTTCTTTGAGCACCTCTTCTTTTAAAATGCCGGCATTAAATGTCCAGGCCCGTTTAGTTTTCATCAATTTCAATACCCGCCTGGCAGAAAAACTTTTATTTCCCTCTACGAGGATATTTTTAATCCTTACTCTCCTGCCCTCTTCCACAGTGAATTCGACGTTGGCTTTATTGGCCTTCTCATCAAGATTCACCTTATAATTTACCTCTACCTGGCTATAGCCTGTCTTTTCATACAGCTTCTTAAGCGTGCGCACATCCTCGGATAAGCTGGGATAGTCCAGATACTGCGTCTCTTTGGATTTAAAAGACTCTTTGATTTTTTCTTCCCGCATGGTAAGGCGCCTGATGCCGGCGAAAGTAATCTTTTCAATTATCGGCCTTTCTGCGACCGTAATAATTACCTTAAGCCCGTCTTTATAATCCTCAGTGTCAATTTTGATATCGCTAAAAAAACCTAAGAGATAAAGCCGTTTTAAATCATCGCTGATAATATTTTCCTGATAGAAATCGCCAATCCTAGTCTTCATCTTGGATATAATGGTATTACTGCTTATGGCTTTATTACCTTTTATTTCTATGGCGGTAACTAATTTGGCAGGGGCTTCCTTGGTTAAGGCGGGCGCTTGCTCGGCTTGGCCTTGGGGTTTGTCTTGAGCAAAGCAAACAAGATTAACGCCTAATATTAAAAAAAATAAGCCAAATATAAAAATACATCTGCGCATTATGCTTATTATTATACCTGAATTATCCATTTTAATCAATGAAAATATTACTCTATTCTATTTGTTGAGCGATATTCTCAAACCGGGTATATTCTTGAATAAAAGACAACTTCATTGTCCCTACCGGGCCGTTGCGCTGCTTGGCAATGATAATATTGGCTATACCTTGATTGTCAGGCGTAGGATTGTAATACTCTTCCCTTAAAATTAAAACTACTACATCCGCATCCTGCTCGATTGCCCCGGATTCTCTTAAATCCGAAAGTTGCGGACGATGGTCAGTGCGGGACTCCACTGCCCGGGATAACTGGCTTATGGCCACAATGGGAATATTTAATTCCCGTGCCAAGGCCTTTAAGGAACGCGAAATCTCGGAAATCTCCTGCTGCCTGCTCTCTGCACCGGCTGAACCGCGCATTAATTGTAAATAATCCAGAATAATCATTTTTATGTCCTGGTGCGCTTTTAACCGGCGCGCCTTGGCCCGCAGTTCCATCACCGAGATTGCCGGCGAATCATCAATAAAAATAGGCGCTTCCGAGAGTTTACCGGCAGCCGCAGTCAAACGCGGCCAATCCGAAGGGGAAAGATATCCGGTCCTTACTTTATGCGCGTCAACCTTAGCGTGAGCACAAAGCATCCTTTGCACTAACTGTTCCTTGGACATCTCCAGACTAAAAAAAACCAAAGGAATCTTGCCTAGCACCCCGGCATGTTCGGCAATGCCTGCGGCAAATGCGCTTTTTCCCATCGATGGCCTTCCGGCAACCACAATTAAATCTGAAGCCTGTAATCCCGCGGTGCGGATATCAAAATCTACAAACCCCGTGGGTATACCGGTGACGTGCTCTTTCTTCTGATAAAGCCTGTCAATCGCCTCGATACTGTCCTTGATAATTTCTTTTAACTGTATGTAACTGCCCTGCTTTTTTCTTTCGCATATCTCAAATACAAGCCTCTCCGCGCTATCCACTACTTCATCGATATTTCCTTCGCTTTCATGGCAGAGGGTAATAATCTTGGTGGCATTATTGATTAAAGCCCTTAAGGTGCCCTTTTCTTTGACAATATTGACATAGTGGCTGATATTGGCGGCAGTAGGGACAGAATTTACCAGTGCGGTTAATAAACTCACCCCTCCTATCTCATCGAGAGTGCCGCTGCGTTTTAATTCGTCGGTAAGGGTAATCAGGTCAACTGCCTTATTGGCATTGTAGAGATTTATTATTGCCTCGAATATCTTTTTGTGGTTATTTTTATAAAAGGATTCTTTAACCAGCGATTCCGCGGCAACGGAGATAGCCTCCTCATCGAGGAGCATTGAACCCAATACTGCCATCTCAGCGTCTAGATTCTGGGGCGGGACTTTTTCAATGTCTACAGTTATATCAGGCATGCGTATTACCTATTTTTTAACCACCCAAATTTTTATTTTAGCCGAGACCTCAGGATGCAGCCTTACGGGAATTTCGTATATACCTAAAGACTTTATGGGCTCATCCAGGATAATGGAATTTTTATCAATATCAAAACCTTCTTCCTTTAAAGAGCGCGCTATCTCCATAGAAGTTATGCTTCCGTATAGGCTGTCTCCTTCCTGGGTTAAAACAGGCAAGGTCAAAGACAAGCCTTCTAATCGAGTTTTTAGTTCTTCGTATTGCCTGTTAGTCTTTTCTAACTGTAATCTTTTGCTCTCTTTTTCCTGTTCCAGCTTCTTAAAATTCGCGGATGTCATAGGCATAGCCAGACCATTGGGTATAAGAAAATTGCGGGCAAAACCATCCTTAACCTTAACCACGGCGCCCGCCTTGCCTATCTTGTCTACATCCTGTTTTAAAATAACTTCCATTATGCTCCTGTGTAAGGTAAGAGTGCAAGAAACCTGGCTTTCTTAACTGCCTCCGCGATCCTCCTTTGATGTTTAGCGCAATTACCGGAAAAACGCGCCGAGACAATCTTGTCCCTCTCGCTGATAAACGCTTCTAATTTTTTTATATCCTTGTAATCTATGGTCCTGAGTTTATCGACGCAGAATCGGCAGAATTTCTTTCGGGTTATTAGATGCGCATCTTGCTTGCGATTGCGCATCATGGCTTTAGTTTTAGTTTTAGTTTTAGTTTGGACTCTCATTAGAATGCTCCTCGCTTTCTACTAACCACTCGGTTTCTGTGGATGGCGCCTCAACGGTTTCTTCGGGTAATTCGCTGGTAGTTTTAGCCGGCGCCTTGCCTAAAAATTGGATGCGGTCTGCCCTTACTTCCAGGACATTGCGCTTCTGGCCCGTATTGTCTTCCCAGGAACGCGACTGAAGCCTGCCTTCCGCGAAAATAGGGCTCCCCTTGTGCAAATATTGATTGCAGGTCTCCGCTTGTTTATCCCAGACTACTACGGTAACAAAACAGACTTCCTCTTTTAGTTCCTGATTTTTATTGCGAAACTTGCGGTTCACCGCAAGCCTCAAATTAACCACAGCAGTGCCTTGAGGCGTGTAGCGCAATTCCGGGTCTTTTGTTAAATTGCCCATAAGTAATACCTTATTGAAATTAGCCATCTTGTTCCTCCCCTTTGGCCGCCGCAATGTTAAAAATCAAACTGCAAATCTAAAACTCACACTTTAAAATGCAATAGGTCAAATTCCAAATCCTAATATCTAAATTCTAAACTTACAAGTTTAGAACATTGGGATTTCGGATTTAGGATTTGAAGATGTCATTTTTATATTAAATGAATCTAGCTTGTCTTTGTAATTAAGACCCTCAATATATTTTCGTTAAGTTTATGGGCATGTATTATCTCTTTTATCGCCGAAGGCGCAATGCTAAAGTTCATCAGGTAATACAACCCGTCCTGACATTTTTTAATGGGAAAGGTTAGCTTTTTTTTCTCCGACCAGATATTGGCCTGTGCAATATCGCCGTTGTTCTTGGTCACGGAATCATTAATCTGATTGAATAAAGCTTTCTTTTCTTCTTCGGATAAATCCGGTTTAATGATAAACATAGCTTCGTATTTATTCATCCTTATCGCTCCTTGCATTAAAAACATTCATCGCTTCAGTTATTCCTTTGGTTAACCAAACACGGCAGCACTCAACTGCCCTATGGATTGCCTCCTTAACTTTGCCTTTCTCTGCTTTGGTAAAAGAGGATAACACGAACTCGGCAGCATCTGTATCAGCCTCGGGCCTGCCTATCCCTAAGCGCAAACGCGAAAATGCCTGGCTACCTAAAGAATAGATTATGGATTTAAGGCCGCGATGCCCGCCCGATGAACCAGAAGGCCTTATCCTCATCCGGCCGAGCTCTAAATCTAAATCATCGTATACTACCAGCAAATCCTCTAAATCTATTTTATATTTTTTAAGCAGCGAGCCTACCGCCATACCTGATACATTCATAAAAGTAAAAGGTATTGCCAATATAACGTCTTGGCCCTTTATCCTGCCCTTACCGCTTAAGGAAAATGTCCCGCTATCTTTCTTGAAAGAGACTCGATAAACTTTGGCTAAAGCCTTGACGACCGAGAAACCGATATTATGTCTTGAATTCTGATAAAGCTTGCCCGGATTTCCTAAACCCACAATTAACTTCATTATTTAAATCGCACCTGCTTTAAGCTACTTCTTCTCTTTCTTCTCTTTCTTCTCTTTATCTTCCTCTTCTTCTCCCTCGGCAGGAACTTCTTTCTTCTCTTTGATTACCTCCGGCTCTTGTTTCTCTTCTCCCTCAACAGGCGCAACCGGAACTTCTTCTTTTATGGGCGCGGCCACAGATAAAACAATTGCCTCCGGATTATTTAGAACCTTGACATTAGCCGGAAAGGTTATGTCTTTTATGTGTATTGTATCGCCCATCTTTAACGGGCTGACGTCTACTTCAATTTCCTTAGGTATATCCGTAGGCAAACATTCGACCTCAATCTCCCAGAGTATATGCTCGAGGGATCCGCCTTCCTGTTTTACGCCGACGGGCTCACCCTTGGCCACTACCGGCACATTGATCTTAATGACCTTGGTTAAAGAAATCTGGTTAAAATCCACGTGGACTATATCATCACTAACCGGGTCATATTGGATTTCTTTAATCAGGCAGGAGCGCGCTTTTTGCTTCTTGTCATCTTTTACCTTAAGGTTAATCACCGCGCTCTCTAATCTATGCTGATGGACTAACTGTAATAATTGCCGATGCGATACCTTGATCGGCAAAGATTCTTTGCCTTCGGAATAGACTACTGCCGGGATAAAGCCCTCTTTTCGTAAATCCTTAACCTTACTCTTACCTATTTCCGCTCGGGGTTGGGCATCTAGAAATATCTCTTCCATTCGTCGCTTCGCTCCTCATAAACGCAGATGGTCGCTAGAAAAGCACGCGGATTATCGCAGATAAATATCTGCGTATATCTGCGTTGGATTTGCGTAAATCTGCGTTAAATTAGTCAAATAATGAACTCACCGATTCTTCGTGATGAATCCTTTTGATTGCCTCGCCTAAAAGTCCGGCTACAGATAATACCTTAATGCGAGGGTGTTTCTTATGGTCTTCCAGGGGGATACTGTCCGTAATAACCAATTCTTTTAAATCTTTACATTTTCCCACGCGTTCCATAGCTGGCCCGGATAAAACACCGTGGCTGATTGCGGCATAGATGGTTTTCGAGCCTGCCCTTCTTAAGGCTACTACGGCTTCAATAAGGGAACCGCCTGTAGCAATTAAATCGTCGACGATAATCGCGTTCTTGCCTTTAACTTCACCTAAGATATACATTGCCTCGGCTTTATCGGGGGAGATGCGTCTTTTATCTATAATCGCCAGAGTAGCGGAAAGCCTCTTGGCATAAGCCCTGGCCATTTTTATACTGCCTACGTCAGGAGAGACAACCACCATATCCTTCAGTTTCAATTTAGAAAAGTAATCGATAAAAACACCGACGGCAAAAAGGTGGTCTACGGGTATATCAAAGAAACCCTGGATTTGACCGGCGTGCAAATCCACAGTCAGGATTCTATTTGCTCCGGAGATGGTCAAAAGATTAGCCACTAATTTTGCGGTTATGGGCACGCGCGGCTGGTCTTTTCTATCCTGCCTGGCATAGCCAAAATAAGGAATAACCGCGGTGATGCGATGACTGGAAGCCCGTTTTAAGGCATCAATCATCACCAAGAGTTCCATCAGATTTTCATTAGGCGGAGAAGAGGTGGGCTGAATTACAAATACATCCTTGCCCCGCACATTCTCGTTAATCTTAACCCGGATTTCGCCTTCGCTGAATCTGCTTACCAGGGCATCCGAGAGCTTAATCTTTAAGTACTTGCAGATATCCTCGGCTAATTCCGGGTGCGCATTCCCGCTAAACACCGCTATTTTATCCATATCTACCTCTCAATTTGCTTGCTCTTGCTTCGAGCAAATTGATCCCGAGCACCTGTTGTTACGATTCTAGTGCGAGGGATATATATTTTTTTTCTTTAATTTGCTTGCTCTTGCTTCGAGCAAATTGATCCCGAGCACCTGTTATTACGATCCTAGTGCGAGGGATATATCTTTATTTTCTTTTATTTGCTTGCTCTTGCTTCGAGCAAATTGATCCCGAGCACCTGTTATTACGATCCTAGTGCGAGGGATATATCTTTATTTTCTTTTATTTAAAATTCTCGCCGGAACACCTACCACCACAGCCCCATCAGGCACATTTTTATTTCTTGCGACCACTGAACCTGCGCCGGTTATTGCCCGCTTTCCTATTCTTACCGGAGCAACTAATATCGTATCCGAGCCAATAAAGGCCCTGTCTTTAATAACCGTAATATTCTTTTTGCGGCCGTCAAAATTTGCCGTGACTACCCCTGCGCCTATATTGACCAGGCGGCCAATACGGCTATCGCCGAGGTAGCTAAAATGCTTGGCCTGGGTTTTATCAGATATCGTGGCGCGCGTAATCTCAAGAAAATTGCCGATAACGACATCATTACCTAGGCGGGTGCCGTCTCTTAAATGAACAAACGGCCCGATAAAACAACACCTTCCAATTTTAACATCAGTTTCAATCACTGTAAAGGGATAAATCGTGGTGTCCTTACCAATCCTGGCGCCAAACCCGACAAAAGTAGACTTAGGGTCGACAATAGTAATGCCGTCCAGCATTAAACTTTCATTAATCCTGGCCTGCATAATCGCATTGGCCTTAGCCAAATCTGAGCGTGAATTTATACCCAGCGCCTCATCAATATCGGGAATCTTGACGCCATCTATAATACAGCCTTTCTTATAAAGGATATGAATGGCGTCGGTAAGATAGTATTCTTTTTTACGGTTATTCGGCCGAATATCCTTTAGGGCTTCAGATAATCTATCTTTATTAAAACAAGCTATGCCGGTGTTAATCTCTTTAATATCTCTTTGAAAATCATCAGCGTCTTTCTCTTCGACTATCCTACAGATACTGGCGTATTTGTCTCTTAAGATTCTGCCGTAACCTGCGGGCTCACTTACCTGCGCAGTCAAAAGAGTAGCGTCTAAATTATTTTCTATATGATAACGCAGTAATTTTTTGATGGTCTCTTTCTTCAGCAAAGGGTTATCGGCATAAAGAACAAGCACTGTACCTTTAAAACCCTTAAGTAATCCTTGAGCCTTTTTCACGGCATCGGCTGTTCCCAGAAGCCTTTGTTGTATAATAACTTTTATTCCTGGATTAAGAAGTGGCCTCACCTGTTCGTGCTTATGCCCTAGCACGGCTATGGTTTGGTTTACTTTTAGCTCCTTAACTAAATCCAAAACATAAGCCAGCATCGGTCTTCCGCAAATAGGATGCATGGCCTTAGGCGTCTCGGATTTCATCCGCTCGCCTTTACCTGCGGCTAAGATTATCACTGCCACATTCTTATTCATTTTTCTCCCTGATAAAACTGGCTGGGACGTGTGGGCTCGAACCACAATAGCGAGACCCAAATTCTCGTGTCCTACCATTGGACGACGTCCCAAAGTGAAATTAAAATCTATAATACCGTCAGACCCTCCCCCGCCGATGGCGGGGGATTTCCGCCTCTACATTTAGATTATTCTAAATCAGCTCGCACTGGACTGCTGGGGCCCTTTACCTTTTCCTGCTCGTATGCCTCTAAGATTCTCTTTTGCAGACATTCCCTAAAGGACTGCGTTATCGGATGGGCGATATCTTTATGTTCTAACTGGGCATTGGTAGCGGCCTCCTGGCCCATTGGCCGAGATACCAAGGGCAACTGTGCGCCGCACTGATTGCAGAATTTAGAGCGCAATTCATTTTTGAAGCCGCACTTGGGGCAGGGTTGTTTTATCTTTCTTGAAGGCATAGCAATAAACAAGCCGCTGGTGCCCTCGATAACTTTTATATTTCTTACCACAAAGGCATTGTCAAAGGTTACGGTCACATACGCCTTTAGTTTTTTATCCGGTGAATCTTTCATAAAAACCCTGACTTCGGTTATCTCCATGGATTAGCCTCCTTGTTGTCTTTTAAGCATCAAACTGTCCGTGTAACAAAAGGTTGCCAAAACCTGCTGCCTTTAAGTTGCTCTCTTAATGCTATAGCCTCCTTTTTTGAAGAAACAATCCCCATAATTGCCGGACCACTTCCGGACATTAAGATTGATTTTAAACCCAAGAGTTTTAGCCTTTCTTTAACCCGCATTGCCTGCGGGTATAACTTCAGGGTAACCCCTTCCAGGCTATTAAATAGAGCCTTGCTTAGTAAAACAAAGTCTCTTTTCCTTAGTGCTAAAGTTAGTATTTTAACATTATATTTTGGCCTTGTCAACTTAGAATACCTGTCCCATTCTGCATATATAATGGGAGTTGAAACCTTGATTTTAGGCACCACCAATATATGCCAGAGCCTAAGTTTATTAAGCGCCTTTAATGGGCTAATTTTATCTCCGCGCAGCTCAGCCAGAGCGAAAGGCAGTCCATAAATAAAAAACGGGACATCGCTGCCTATCTGTTTTGCTAAATCTACTAATTTATTTTGCTCAAGATTGAGTTTCCAAAGCTTATTCAGGCCCAAAAGCACACTGGCAGCATTGCTTGAACCTCCCCCCAAACCGCTTCCAACCGGGATGCGTTTAATTATTTTTATATCTGCCCCAATGTTCACGCCGAAGGTATCTTGTAATAATTTAGCGCTCTTAAAAGCAAGATTCAAACTATCTTTGGGAACAAGAGAAGAACGGCATATTACTTTGATTTTTTTATCCGGGCGGGATTTTAAGATTATTCTATCCGCAAGGTCTATTCTTTCAAATACAGTCTTTAGATTGTGGTAATGGTCAGGCCGCTTATTGACTACTTCTAAATACAGATTTAATTTGGCGTAGGAATTGAGAATCAATTTATCTTTACTCTAAGAAACGCAACTCAAGGCTGCTTTTTCTATATCGCTGGTGGTGAGATTATATTCTTTTAAAAGGTCAGCGGGTTCTCCGGACTGCCCAAATCTATTTTTTATTCCCAAGCGCATGACTTTAGTAGGATGATTCTCGGCTACTATCTCGTCGATACTCGAGGCCAAGCCTCCTATTACTGTGTGCTCCTCGCAGACGACAATACCTTTCGTTTCCCTGGCTGCCTTTAATATTGTCTCGCTATCTAAGGGCCTAATCGTATGCATATTAATCAAGCGGGCCTTTATCCCTTTATTCAGAAGATTATTTACCGCTGTGAGCGCTTCCTGGACCATAATCCCGCAGGCAATAATGGTAACGTCGCTACCCTTGGTTAAAACCTCGGCCCTCCCCAATTTAAATTCACCCTTATTTTCTATTGAAGGCACTTTCGGCCTTCCTAAACGGATATAAAACGGCCCGGGGCTATTCGCCGCAGCGATTACTGCATCGCGTGTCTGGGGCCCGTCGCAAGGGACAATGATCTTTATATTCGGGATGATGCGCATAAGTGCAATATCTTCCAGGGCCTGATGACTGGCGCCGTCAGGGCCTACCGTAAGGCCGGCGTGGGTGGCAACGATCTTAATATTAAAATTATTGTAACAAATAGTATTTCTTACCTGATCCCAGGCCCTACCCGTAGCAAATATGGCAAAGGTAGAGACAAATACTATTTTATTACAGCTAGCCAGCCCCGCGGCTGTGGCCATCATATTCTGTTCGGCCACGCCAAAATTAAAAAATCTCCCGGGAAATTCCTTAGCAAACACCCCGGTGCGGGTGGAAGAAGACAAATCCGCATCCAAGACAATAATGTCCTTATTTTGCTTACCCAGTTCAATCAGGGTTTTACCGTAAATGTCGCGTTGATATAACATTTCAGCCATGTTCGCCTCTTTACTTTAGTTCCTTTAATGCTTTTTCTGCTTCTTCTTTCGTCGGTGCGCGGCCATGAAAATCTACCACGTTCTCCATAAAAGAAACACCTTTGCCTTTAATCGTATGGGCGATAATTACTGCAGGTTTGCCCTTTACGGTCTTGGCTTCTTCGTAAGCGATGAGGATCTGTTTCATGTTGTGGCCGTCTATCTCTATAGTATGCCAGCCAAAGGCCTGCCACTTGGCAACCAATGGCTCCAATTCCATAATATCCTTGGTCTTACCGTCGATCTGAAAACCATTGTAGTCTACAATGCCGCAGAGATTGTCGCATTTATAGTGGCTTGAGGCCATGGCTGCCTCCCAGATATTGCCTTCCTGAATTTCGCCATCGCCCATAAGGCAATATACGCGGTAATCCTGCTTATCTATTTTAGCCGCTAAACTCATTCCTAAAGAAACAGATAGGCCTTGGCCTAAAGAACCAGAGGCTACCTCTACGCCGGGGGTGCGCCTATCCGGATGGCCCTGCAACATCGAACCCAATTGTCTTAAAGTTAGAAGTTTATCTTTAGAAAAATAACCCGACTCCGCTAACACCGCATACCAGAGAGGGCAGCAATGGCCTTTAGACAAATGAAATCTATCCCTCTCGGGCCAGCGTAGATCCTTAGGATTATGCCTTAAGACCGCAAAAAATAAAGCGGTAATTAGGTCAGCAGCAGAAAGGCTTCCTCCGGGATGGCCTGAGCCTGCCTTGGCGAGCATCTGAATGATGAGCCTACGAATTTCTTTGGCTTTTTCTTCTAACTCTTTGATTTTAGCGTCGCTATATTGCATTCTTATTTAATTTCTCCTTAACTTTATCCTGGTCGGGTTTCAATTTCAAGGATTTCTGCCAGTTCAACTTGGCCTTTTCTCTATCTCCCATCTTAAAATAAACATCGCCGAGATGGTCGAATATAACCGGATCCTCGAGTAGAAGGCTTGCCCGCTCTAATTCCTTATGTGCTTCTTTAAATCTGCCCTGTTTAAAATAAAGCCAGCCCAGGCTATCCACATAGGCGCCGTTATCAGGCTCAAACTCTAAGGCTTTTTTAATCATGACCTCGGCCCTATCCAAATTTTTATTTTCCTCCACGTAGAGATAGCCTAAATAATTAAGCGCCTCGTGATAATCGGGTTTTAACTGCAGGGATTTCTCCAGCTGCGCCTCGGCTTGGGCTTTGTCTTTCAACTCGTCATAAATGTTGCCCAGATAGAAATACGCATCGGCATCATCTTTAGATAAATCCAGTATTAAACGAAAGGCATTTTGCGCCTCTTTGAATCTCTTCTGCTGCAAATAAATAGCGCCTAAATTTTTATAGATATCGATATTCTTAGGTTGGAGCTTAGAGGCATTCTTCAAGGAAATCTCATATTCGCTCGCAGCCAACTCCGGCTTATTCTGCGAGGAATAAATGAGGGCTAATATTGCGTGCGGCTCGACTGCCTCCGGGTCAAACTTAATCGCCAAGCTTAGCTCATTAATTGCCTGCTCTATTTTGTTATTTTTTGTTTCGCTCTTTTTGAGATAGTCTGCCGCTAACTTCAAATGAATAAGCGCATTTTTCTTGTCTGCCTTTAAGGCCTTTTTATATTCCGGGATAGCCTTATCTATATCGCCTAAGTCATCGTACATCACCCCGAGGATATAATGGCTTAAGGCAAAGGACATCCTTTCATCCAAGCCCAAGGCCCGGGTATTTAAGAACAAAAGTATACCCAGACAAAAAAACAGCCCTTTTTTTGCGCTCTTTCGCAAAGAGGTCATTAGATTCAAATTATTTTAGGCGGGATATTGGCAAAGCGGCCTGTTAACCCCAAGCCCTCTTCTTCAGATGGCGAAGACGACGACGCATCTTCTTTCTTTTGTGGGTCTTTATCTTTCTTTTTTTTCTTTTTCTACCGCAAGGCATTTTTGCTTGGCCTCCCTTAATTGATAACTTTATTCAAAGAGTATTCGATAATCCCGGTTGCCCCTGCCTTTTTTAACTTTGGCACTAATATGCGCACGACCTTCTCGTCAATCACGGTTTCTACGGCAAACCATCCTTGGCGGGATAAAGAAGAAATTGTAGGATTTTTTAAAGCCGGTAGAATTGAAATTACCTTGTTGAGGTCTTGTTTTCTTACGTTCATCTTCAGGCCAACCTTCTCTTCGGCAGCAATAGCGCCCTTCAGGAGGACCACAATCTGTTCCATCTTACTTCGCTTCCAATTATCTTTATAGGCGTTCTTGTTAGCGATAAATTGGGTGGTTGATTCGCAGATAGTGGCAATCTCCGCTAACTTATTGGCCTTAAGGCTTCTTCCGGTCTCGGTTAATTCTACGATAGCATCAACTAACCCCGCATTTACCTTAACTTCGGTTGCTCCCCAGCTAAACTCTACATCTACCTTGACTTTATTCTTACGGAAATAATCTTGGGTTACACGGACAAGCTCGGTAGCAATACGTTTACCGCGCAGGCCCTGAATTGACTTTATCTTGGATCCGGCGGGCACAGCTAAAACCCACCTTACCTTATTTAAACTCTGCTTGGCATAAACTAAATCCGTGACTCTGGCTACGTCGGATTTATTCTCCAGAATCCAGTCATTACCCGTGATCCCGCAATCCAGGGCGCCATCCTGGACATAGCGCGACATCTCCTGCGCACGCAGCAATACCGGTTCTATTTCCGGGTCGTCTATCGACGGAAAATACGAACGCTCTGAGGCATAGATATTAAAACCCGCTTTCTTAAACATCTTAAAGGTCGCCTCCTGAAGGCTTCCCTTGGGTAACCCTAACTTTAGCACTTTATTACTCATTCTCAATTATCCTTTTGGTTTCACGTTTTAATTTCCGGCGCGAATAAACCTTCTTGCTCTTCTTAACCCGGGTACGCGGATTAATAACCCAGGTCTTCCTGACCTTAACCGGCTTATCTAACACGGGCTTTTATTATAGCGGGTTAATCATATTTTGTAAAGAAAAAATTGCAATATTTGAATTTTAAACTATAATAAATCTTAAATGGTTCGCATGAATAAAGGTTAAGCTCTTTCAATTAAAAGGAGAAAATAATGCTTAAGAGGCTTCGGCGTAAAAAGACGGCAAAATGGATTTGGATAATCTTAGCTACATTAGTGCTCCCGGCGTTTATCCTTTGGGGTTCGGGAAGCCTCATTCGCAGCAAACAGGAATCTACCTATGCCGGCCAGATATTCGGCCGAAAGATTGGCCTTCAGGAATACCAGGAGGCCTTAAATGCCATAAAAAACCAGCTGGTTATGCAGTTCGGAGATAATCTTTCCGAAATCCAGAAACTCTTCAACTTGGAATCCCAGGCCTGGGATAGATTGATATTGCTGTATGAGGCTAAGAAAAGAGGAATTAAGGTAAGCGATAAGGAAGTTGTCGAGGCAATTGAAAATTATCCCTTTCTTAAAAATAAACAGGGTGGGTTTGACAACCGGGTCTACTCTGAAATGCTGCGTTATGTCTTTCGCGCCCAGCCCCGCGCATTCGAAGAACAAGCCCGGCAAAACCTCATGCTAAAAAAACTATTTGAGCAAATCACCAAGAGCATCAAGGTAGACAGCCAGGAAATCAAAGAGGAATACCGTAAGACGAATGAAGAGATGAGCCTCTCTTATATAGCAGGCTTATACTCTGATTTTGCCAAAAGCCTTGCGCCCTCCGAAGAAGATTTAAAAAACTATTTCGCCAAGAATTCATTAGAGTTTAAACAGCCCCTTTCTTTTAACCTGCAATATTTGGCTTTAGCCAAAGACGAAAAGGACGAAAAAACAACCAAGGCAAAGATAACAAAGATAACCTCTCACCTAAATAAAAAAGAAGAATTTGCTAAAGCAGCTAAAGAATTTGGCCTGGAAGTGAAAGAAACGGGTTTATTCGCCCAAAACGAATCTATACCTGTTATAGGCGATTCGCCCCAGGCCTTAAGCTTAGTCTCAAAATTAAAAGTTGCAGAATTCTCGCCAGCCATTAGTATGGACAAATATTACTATGTATTAAGATTAAAAGAGAGAAAGGAACCCTATATTCCTGATTTTCAGGCCGTAAAAGATAAGGTAAAGGAAAAATTTGTCCAGGATAAATCTAAGAGTATAGCTAAAGAAAAAATTGAGGAATGCCTTAAGCTATTGAAAGAAGCATACCAGATTAACCCTAAGGTGGTAGATTTTAATAAAGCGGCCAAAGATTTCAGTTTGAAGTCAGATTCAACTCCCCTCTTTAAATACGGCGGTTATTTGGAAGGTATTGGCGGCTCAGCCAAATTATGGAATGCTGGGCAAAAATTAAAAGAAGATGAGCTTAGCGAAGTTATTGATATGCCTGGGGGGTTTTATATTGTTAAACTGAAATCGCGCACGCCCATGGATGAAGAGAAGTTCGAGAAGGAAAAGGCTGACTTTAGCCAAAGCGTATTATTGCAGAAGAAAGAAGAGTATTTCGGAAATTTTCTCGGAGAATTAAAAAGGAAAACGCAGTTATTTTAATAAGATTAACTTACCTTAATGGCATTGACCGGGCACTGCTCGGCTATCTCCTGCAGATTATGCATGCCGCAGACATGGGCCTTGACATGGGCAATGCCATCACCCTGCACTTCAAATACCTCGGGGCAAGATTGTTCGCATAAACCGCAGCCTACACAGGTCGAAACATCCACGCTTACCTTAGCCATATCTGTTACCCTCCAAATTAACAAAAGTTGTGTGTCTAAAAGCTATCTCTCCAACAGGTTCTCAAACATCTCCTCGTGATTGACTTCTTCGGACAATATATGAGTAACTAGTTGGTAAGTTACGTTATCCTTGCCTAAAGTCTTTTTGGCAATTTTATTATAAACATCGATTGCCCCTGCCTCAGCTTCGGTGACGATGCGGATTATTCTATTGACATCGGCGGTATTTTTAGGCGGCATCAGATACGGTGCGTTAGCATTCTTCTCCAGTTCCATAGGATTAGCAATAGGCAAACCACCCAACTTAATAATTAAATCCGCCAGTTCACCAGCATGCTCTAATTCATCTTTAGCAATCTTATTTAAGAACTCCTGGATATCTTCATAGGCACGGCCGGAAACAATCTGGGCCATATACCAATAAAGATAAAACGCCAGCCACTCATCCGCATAAGCCTTGTTCAAATCCTTGACTAAATCCTTAAGGCTCAACTCCACAATCGCTCTTGCTTGTTTTCCCATCCTACACCTCCTTTGCTTAGGTTTCCTGACTTTGTACTCTCAAGTTATACTTTTGTATATTATTATCGGCAATATCCTGGATCACCTTTATGGCTTCGGGATTATTCAACAAATGCTTGAATCTTCCTTGAATCTTTAGATACTCTGTAACGGCCTTGGGCTCAATCTGTTTACGGGAAACCAGCACGCCATTCTCATACTCAATTAAAGGATATAAGCCGGTATCTACTGCCAGCCTATCCACCTGATTGGTTAATTCAGTTTCATGGCGCCAGCCTAAAGGACAAGGCACATGTATCTGAATATATTTCGGGCCTTTAATGGATATTGCTCTTTTAACCTTGCGTTGTAAATCCGCAGGATAAGCTATTGAACAAGTCGCCACATAAGGTATGCCGTGGGCAAGACAAATCTCAGGCATGGCTTTTTTCGGGCGAAGGTTGCCTAATGATTTTTCTCCTGCAGGGCTGGTCGAGGTATTAGTATTAAAAGGCGTTAGGCCGCTGCGCTGCACGCCGGTATTCATATAAGCCTCATTATCATAACAGACATATAAAATATCGTGCCCCCTCTCTAACATCCCGGAGAGGGCTTGTAGCCCGATATCCGCAGTGCCGCCATCGCCTCCCTGGGCAATAACATTAGTAGTATCCTTCTTACCTAAATATATCAGGGCTGCTTCTACGCCTGAGGCAACAGCTGCGGCATTTTCAAACAAAGAATGTATCCAGGGGACATTCCAGGCAGATTCGGGATACCGGGTGGAGAAAACCTCCAGGCAGCCGGTATTATTGGCCACAATAGTATTGCTTCCCGCGGCTTCAATTACTAAGCGCGCAGCAATGGCCTGGCCGCAACCTGCGCAGGCAGTATGCCCGGATTTAAACAAAGGCCTATTCTCCATATTCCTCTTTCAGTAATTCGGGTTTTAAGTCAATAAACTCTAAGCTCATTTCTCTCTGGGTCAATTTCCTGAATACTTCTCGGATTGATTCCAAGGTTATATCCCTTCCGCCTAAACCCGCGACAAAACTGCTAATAACTTTAGGGGATTTTTTCTTACCAAAGAAGGCGGCTTTTACTTCAACCGCTAAAGGCGCTAAAGCGCCTAAGGATAATGCCTTATCCAAAACCGCAACCTTGGGCACATCCTTTAAAATATCGCAGGCCCTGGAATAAGGAAACGGCCGATAAGAGATAATCTTTAATAGCCCCGCCTTTTTGCCTTTAGCCCTTAGCTCATCGACAACTTCCTTAATTGTACCGCATACTGAACCCATAGCTACAATGACTTTTTCTGCATCCTTGGTATAATATTCCTCCACCAGGCCATCTTTATAATCTCGGCCAAATATACTGCGGAATTCTTCGTTCACCTTAGGGATGAATTTTAAAAGATCTTTAAAGGTCTCCTGAATGGCAAAACGCGTCTCCATGTAATAATCCGGGTCGGCCAATAGGCCCATGGTAATCGGCTCGGCAGTATCGAGTTTATATAGAGGTTTGTAGGGCGGTAAGAATTTATCTACCTTTTCCGGCTCAGGCATATCCACTGTCTCCATACCATGGGTTAAGATAAAGCCGTCCATGCAGACCATGGTGGGAAGCATTATAGACTTATCTTCGCTTATGCGGTAAGCCATGAAATGAAAATCAACCACCTCTTGATTATTCTCCGCATACAATTGTATCCAGCCGCTATCGCGCAAAGATACAGAATCCTGCTGGTCATTCCAGATATTTATCGGCGCAGAAAGCGCGCGGTTGGCGCAAGTCAACACTAAGGGCAGGCGAAGGCCGGCAATATTAAAAAGCACCTCCGACATATAAATTAACCCTTGGGAACTGGTGGCTGTAAAAGAACGCACCCCTGTAGCTTCGGCACCCAAGACTACCGAAGCCGCAGAGTGCTCGCTTTCCACATTTATAAACTGGGCATTCAATTCGCCGTCAGCGACCATCTGGGCCAATTCTTCGACAATGTGCGTCTGAGGCGTTATGGGATAAGCAGAGATAACCCCCGGCTTACACAATTTTACTGCCTCAGCCACTGCCCGCGAACCTTCTAAAAATTGCTTCACCCCGCTCTTCCTTTCTTATTTACTCCCCGCTCTTGCCTGTTATTATTTGTTCTAATATTTTTAGGAAAGGCGGGGCTCACTTCTTTTCTCCTTCAGATGCCTCTTCTATCATTATGATATCGCTTTTAGGGCAAATCTTAGCGCAAAGACCGCAACCCTTACAGAAATTATAATCAGTATTATAGGTATTCTTTTCTTTTCCCTGTATGCAGCCCTCGGGACAGATCACCAGACACATCTTGCAGCCGATGCAATCCTTCTGCAAGAACTTCGGCCTTAATCGCACTCTCCAGCTTCCTGTCTTATCGCCTTTGGCCTTGTATGGTTTTACTGTTAAAGGTCCGAACATCTCGCCTTCCTTTAAATATTTAGGGCTTCACAAAATTCGTTTCGCCCTTGATTACATTGATTAAAAATCAGATTACACAGATTTCCGCCATAAAGATTGGCGGATCCGCCAAAGTATTATGGCGGAAAATGCTCGTCGTAAAGAATCTGTGTAATCATTCTAAAATCTGTGTAATCAACAGCCCTTTAGACTAATTTCGTGAAGGGCTGTTAAATATTCTTTTTGATGAATTCAAAACCCTGTTGAACAGCCTGGATATTTCCTTCCTGCTGCTTCCCTGAGAATCTTTTCTTAACCACTTGCAATAAGGTATCCAAATTTAACTCGCCCGTAGCCGCAGCAAACGCGCCGATTAAGGCAGTATTGCCCAGCGGCCGGCCAATGGTCTCCAAGGCAATATCATTGGCAGGCAGGACAAATACCTTTTGTTTGGCTTTTACCTTCGGGACCTCTTCGGCTTCTTTAGCATTAATAATCGCAATCCCATCTTCTTTAAGCCCGGAGAAACAATTGAATCCGCGCATGAGCGTAGGGTCAACAACAATCACATAATCCGGTTCATAAATCTGACTGCGCAGCCGCACAGGCTTAGAATCCACGCGCACAAAGGCATTCATCGGTGCGCCCATACGCGCCGCACCAAAATGCGGAAAGGCATAAGGATACATCCCTTTTAAGAAATAGGCATAACCTAGTAGGCTTGCCGTGGTAATCGCGCCCTGTCCTGCGCGGGCATGAATGCGTATTTCCTTCATAATCTATATTTCTCCTGGTTAAATAGACAAAAGCAGAGATGTATGATATAACTTTTAGATTGAATTGTCAAATAATTTATTTTTGGTCTCTGAAAAGCCCTCAAAGAAAATATCAGAGACCCCTGATTACACAGATTTTTGAAAGATTACACAGATTCTTTCATCGAAGATTTAATCTGTGCAATCTGTTTTTTCCCGCTAGACGCGGGATCCCGCTAGATAAAAGATTGTTGAGCGGGATAATCGGTGTAATCATAAAAATAGACTTTTACAGAGCTCTTTTATTTTTTAGAATAATTTTTGAAAAACAAAAGCAGTCTCAGAGGCAAGCTTAATTATCTTCTCGGACTTATCTATATCCAGCGTGCCTAAGCCGCAACTCGGGCTGATGAACAGATTTTCTAACAATGCATTCTTATTCAGGCCCTTGCTTACTAACATGTTGATGCCGTTTTCGATATTATGGCCTAACATCATGGCGTTTTCTTTGCCGGTAAACTCCTGGGTCGGCACGATGCCCCAGCATAGAATTCCGCCGCGATTAAAAAACCACTTTAACTGGTTAGGATAAAGCAAAAGTTTTTCTAAATAAGCATAGGCATCAAAACTAATTATATCTATCGAGGTTATGTCCGTGAATATAGACCAATCTGTATTTCCGCAGCAGTGAATGCCCGCCAGCACGCCTTGCGCTTTAATAGCAGCGGTTAATTCGGTTAAACCTTTAACTACATCCTCCCGGTTAATAGGGGTATAGGCAGAGCCGAAACAGCCCAAATAAGGCTCATCAATAAAGAGAATTATCTTTTTGCCAAAGGATTGAAAAAGTTTTATCTGCCAAAGCGCCTTCATGGTCAGGCCTTTGACTGCTACCTGCATCAACACCGGGTCATGCAGGATTGCAACTCCCTTATCGTCCTTGATGCCTGCGGCAAAGGTAAAAGGGCCGGTAATCTGGCATTTGATAAATTCTATATCCTTGAGATTCGTTTTCTGCAGTCTCTGGTAGAATTTATGCAGCCCCAGAGCAAAATCCGGGCTGATCTTAAAATAATCTATGTTACCGGTGATGATACGCTCATAAAATATTTCCAAAGCCTCATCCTTATCTGCGGGGTCAAAGGATAATCCCTCCCGTGCGAACTTTAAACAGGGAAGATTTTCGCTGAACTGCGCAACCATTCCCTCGCGCACATCCCTTTTCGGTAATTGCGGCCAAAATGGTATGTGGGGAAGATACTTAAAAATCAAATCCAGGGCTATATCTGCATCATGATGCGGGAGGCTGCCTATTCCTGTGGCTAAGACTTTTAATTTAGACATATTTATCTCCTACCTCGAATGACTCCTGTAACCGGCTACTAGTAATCGGCCTTCTGCCTCCTTTACCTTTGCTTTGTTTTTCATCTTTTTATAAAGCGCAAGCATATTCTCTAAAACCTTAACTACTTCGGGATGATAGGGGCCGAGGGATTTCTCCTTGACGGCGAGCGCCTGTTGGTAAAGAGGCTCGGCCTGGTTATATTTGCCCTGGGAAGAATATAGCTGAGCTAAATTATTCAAGGAGTTCGCTGCTTCGGGATGATCCCCGTCAAGTGAGTTGCGCCAAACAATTATAGCGAGCGCCTGCTTGTAAAGAGATTCGGCTTCGCTGAATTTAGCCTGGAGCCGATTAACTTCGCCCAAATTATTCAGGGATTGTGCTACATCAGGGTGGTCTGGGCCTAAAGTCTTTTTTCTGATCTCCAGCGCCTCTTTAAAAAGAGGTTCAGCTTCCTTAAATTTGCTTTGAGAAGAATAAAAAAGGCCAAGATTATTCAAATCCGTAGCTACGTCAGGGCTGACTCTGCCCATTGCCTTTTCGTCTATTGCCAGGGCTTGTTTATAAAGAGGCTGTGCTTGCGAATATTTACCTAAGGCAGAATAAATTAAGGCTAAATTACTAAGAGATACGGCTAAGTCCGTATGGTTTGAACTCAATACTTTTTTTCTTATCTCTAATGCCTGTTTAGCTAAAGACTCTGCCTGCATATATTGGCCTTGGACGCGGTAGACCTCGGCTAAATTATTCAAGGAGGTAGCGAGATTGGGATGGTCTGCCGGGAATATAGCTTTAGCAACCTCTAATGCCTTTTTAGCTGAGTCTAATGCCTCTGGGTATTTATCCTCTTGATAAAGTTTAGCTGCCTGATTAGTCAACTCATCCCAAAGATTCTCATCCCGGGCAAAGGCAAATAAGCTAAGAGAGGCCATCGTAACTGCTACCGAAACAATTCCTGTTATTAATTTCTTCATAGCTTGAGATTTACTGGATCTCCTTAATGATGTTATCGCGCAGGACATTACCAAACACGACATCAAAATCATAAACATCCTTAAAATCATCGATAGAATCGGTTTCAGTCTTAGAGAGAAGCTTATTCTCCGCCATATTAAAAACAATGTTTCCGAAATCCCCGGTCTTAGCGATGCCCCAATGTTTGAGCACGGTCTTGACCATGGGTCCGTATTGCTCGATAACTAATTCGCGGATACCTTCTAAGAGTTCTCGTGCGGTAATATGGCCCTGCCTTTTAAGTTTGTCCTGGCTAAAATGCAAGGCCTGCATCAGGAATTCATAACTGTCCGGTTTATAACGGCTATCTTTGGCGCAGATCTCTTCCACTGTTTGATAAAAATCTCTCTTCTCTTCCATTTTACTTTAGTTCCTCTAGTTTTTCCCGCTTCAAATCTCCGGCCGGACCAATCTCCACAACTTCTTCTATCTTAACTTTAAATACAATAAAATGATCCGGCATTGCTACCTCAAAGCTTTCGTGCGTCTTCTCTCTATAAACCCCCTCGATAATCCGCTTGACCGAAAGATTTATTTCCTTCTCCCGTAATTCATGCAATATTTTATTATATTCCTGGCCCTTATCTATTATCTGGACTGAGCCGTTGATCTGATAACCGGTAAGATTGTCTATATTCGTAAATGATAATGAGGCCCGGGGGTTAATCTTTAAATTTTCCCAGGTCCGGCTTAAGTTATAATCAATGAGATAAATAAGATTATCTTCAATTTTTAAGAGAAACTTGGGGGCTGCGTTGGGCCGACCATTGAGATCGCATGTGGCTACGCTGATAAATTCGCGGTTTTTTAAAAATCCGCTTATCTTTTTGGTGAGCATGATTAAAATCCCAGATTTTCGCCTACTAAAATTACCTTTAACCTATCCGGCGCAATCTCGGCTTCGATAATCAAAACCTGACAGCACATCCTTTTGTATTCGGGAAAAAGACAGATTTCCTTGCGGCAGATGCCATCCCTAAAACAGGGCGTGTTAAAATTAAGGCGTTTGCAATTAATGGGCGTGGCGTATTCCCTTGCCCTTTTTACTGCTTCTTCTAAATTTGGAACTAATTTGTTAGTTCCGCAGACTACAATCACATTTTTAGCATACGAAATACCGGCAATACGATGGCCGTTAGCGCTGAAGAATACCAATTCTCCTTTTTCAGAAACGGCATTGGCACTGGTCAAATAATAATCCGCGAGGCTTCCCTGCCTTCTTAAAGCTAGGCTCTCTTGCCGGCTTAGGCCAGCCCGGTATTGATTTAACACTTTATTGCCGCGTGCTTCTAAGCGCTTGACTATTTCTAGTTGGTCTAAGGTCACTGACCCTGAGATGCCTATGCTGGCAGCCTGAGGGATAATCTCCAATAGTTTAGCTATAGTCTTCTCTTTATCCTCGCAGTATAACCCCTGGATATTTATTTTTTGCCAAATTTTTATCAGTTCATCTATTTTTTTATCCATGCCTCACTGCCTCTTCTTAAGCTGATGGGCTAAATGCCGCCTGAGTTTTTTAAGCCGAGGGCTGATAAGAACCGGATATTTATATTTTGAGTAGACCCCTTTTAAGGCCTGAGGGAACCGGGGAAGGTTATTTTTAACTGCCTTCCTTATTCTATCTAAAGAAGGCTTCTTATAAATTATCTTTCCTTTATCCGCCACTTTGATTAAAAGCGGCCTGCCATTTATCTTCTCTCTATCCAGGCCCAAAATATCCCTGAGGTATCTTCCCTTTCTATCCTGGACTCTAAAGACCTGCTTCCTTCCCGGATAGGTAACCTTGTCCTGGCTTAATTTCATCGTCGGCAAAAATCTTCCGTCTTCGTCCGTAACTTCGCTGATCTTATAAATAACATCTAAACTTGGCGCATCAATACTGGTGCCCATATTCGTTCCCACGCCGAAATTATCTACTCTTGCGCCCTTATCCAATAATTCTTTAATCTTAAACTCATCTAAATTACCGCTGGCAAAAATCTTGACATAACCAAGCCCTCCCCGATCAAGAACTTTGCGGGCAAATTTAGATAAGGATACGATATCGCCGCTATCTAATCTTATACCTTGTAGACGGTGCTTTTTATTTTCTAGATACAAACCAATGGTTACAGCATTCTGAATTCCTTTTTTTGTATCATATGTATCTACAAGCAGGGTAGTGCGGTCAGGAAAGGTCTGGCTGTAAGCTAAAAAACTATCCATCTCCTGCTTAAAGGACATAACATATGAATGGGCCATGGTTCCTGCAATGGGTATGCCGTATAATTTACCGGCTAAGACATTCGAAGTCCCGGCTGCCCCTGTAATGTAAGATGAGCGCGCTGCTTTTATGCCGGCATCCTGGCCGTGCGTTCTTCTTAGAGAAAAGTCAAAGACACCTTTATTTCCGGCAGCACAAATTACACGCGAAGCCTTACTGGCAATCATCGTCTGTAAATTTACGGTGTTGAGCAAGAAGCTCTCGATGATCTGGGCTTCGATAATCCGGGCAGTGACGCGTATAATCGGCTCATTGGCAAAGAATATTGTACCCTCGGGCATAGCCCAGATATCGCCCCTGAATCTAAACCCGCTTAGATATTTAAGAAAATCCTCATTAAAGAGCTTTTGACTTTTTAAATAATTGATCTCTTCATCGCCGAATTTTAAATCCCTTATATAATCTAAGACATCTTCTAAACCGCAGGCAACTAAATAAGAGCGATTTGAAGGCAGCTCCCGCACAAATAAATCAAAGGTGGCCAAAGTATCCTTTTTGTAATTAAAGTAGCTTTGCGACATGGTAAGTTCGTACAAATCCAATAATAAAGAAAGTGCTTTTCCCATACCCTACTTTATTTATGGAGTCGCCGAATGTATCAATTTTTTATATTCCCGCTCAGGAAAGGCGTACCCGTTAAAGACAATTTTGCCTTTTTGGTCGATAAGAATGTAAGTGGGTACGCCCAATAAACCAAAAGAATAAGCTACTTCGCCATCCTGGTCTAAAAGGACCCTAAAGGCCAAAGAATATTTTTTCAAGAAATTATTTACTTTTTCTGCTGACTCTCCGATATTTATGGGTAATAATTCCAAACTCTCCTTGGTCAGTTCTTCATACCTATTATTTATTATCCTTAATTCTTTCCGGCAGTAAGGGCATGAGGTGGTCCAGAAAAATAAAAGCACCGGTTGCTTATCTATATAGCTGCTTAAGGTAACTGTCCTATTGTTAAGATCCTGCAGTTGAAAATCTAAAGTAGCATTTTCTTTTGCGCTGGCTTGTCTTTCGCTATTCACGCCAGGAACAGCTAAAAAGGCTAACAACATCAACGTAACTACTAAGCTCCAAATATAACTCCGCATTTTTTAGATTCTCCTTATCGCAAAAAAGATAAAATATACGCCCATCCCCAAAAGAATTACGCCGCCTATTTTCTGGATGTATGACATCCATTTCCCGGATTTGGGAAGGCTCATCAATATAGAGCTAAAGGCGCCGATGAGTATCAAAATCAACCCCATGCCATAGGCAAAACTAAATAATAGGGTCACTCCATAGAAGATGTTCTTTCTGGCCGCTAAATAAACTAAAATCGTACCCAATACGGGTGTCAGGCACGGGCCTATAATCAAGCCTGAAGTTAACCCTAAGAAGAATGTGGCGATATATCCTTGTTTTTTATGCGCCGGTAATCTAATAATATTAGGCAAAGATATCGTAAATAAATCCAGCATGGACAGCCCAAATACAACCATGACTACCCCTACAAAGATATTAGTAATCGGATGGTAACTAACCGAGCCAAAAAATTTTCCGGTTAAAGACGCTAATAAACCTAACAAGGAATAAGTAATAGCTATGCCCGTAACATAAATTAGACTTAAACTCAAGCCTTTGATTTTAGAGCCGCCTGCCTTTAACCCAACATAGCCGGCAGTTATCGGTATAAGCGGATACACGCAAGGGGTAAGGCTTACGCCGATGCCGCCTAAAAAAGCCAAAAGAAAATCAAGCGGGTTTCCTGATACTTGCATCCAGCCACCTCAGGTATTTTTTTTCACCGCAAACTATAGGTAAAGCAATAATTTCCGGGACTTCATAACTGTGTATTGATTTAACTAATCTGGCAATTCTACTGAACTTGGATGCTTTAGATTTTACAATTAAGAGCGCCTCTTTCGACCTATCAACCTTACCCTGCCACCAAAAAAATGATTCTATTTTATCCACAATATTCACACAGGCAACAAGTTTATTTTTTAAAAGACGCCTGGCAATATTTTGGGCTTCTTTTTTACTAGAGGCAGTAATAAAAATTACGATATGCATTTTTTAACTAATTTAACTACTCTTGAACCTAACCTTACGCATTCTCGGGTTGTTCTGGCATCAGGCTCGCCGATAGCTACCGGCCCGTAATGGTCGCCTAACGGATCACCCTGGATAATCATACCATGGATGAGCATGGCGTTCAATATATCTAAAATAGTGGTCTCGTTACCGCCGGCAATATTAGCGCTGGAAGAAAAAGCTGCGCCTATTTTGCCATCCAGTTTGCCGTGAAATTTGATTGAATCATCCAAAAGCTTCTTGATCTCTGCGGCCATAGTCCCGTAATAAGTAGGCGAACCAATGATTATAGCCTCATATTTTAACAACTCATCAACATTAACGTCCTTAACTGCTTTTATGACTGCCTCGGCGCCTTCTTGAGTTAGCCCTTCCACAATAGACTCCGCCATCTTTTTAGTATTACCGGTCTTAGAATAATAAATCACTAATATCCTTGTCATTTCTTCCTCCCTCCCTTATTCTTCATCTATTTTTACTGACTTTATTCTGCCGAACTGCGCGCAGGTATCAAAGATGATAGTTGGATCCTCAGTAAAGATATGAATTCTTAGATTACAAGTTTGGCCTCCATCGTCCTGCGGCAATTGCTGAATCTGAAGCCCCTCCCCAAATTCCAGAATAGAGTTCTTGATGATATCCAGGGAAGTACTTTGGGTATTGAGGATAAATTCCAGATGATATTTCTGCATAAATATTTTTAGAGTAAACTTGCTATTTCCGGCAAGATTTTGCTAGCGCGATCCTTAATTTGGCAGTCGCATAAATCTGACATGGCAGTAGGTTCGTTATTTATCTCAATTAACTTAGCACCTCTTTGCTTAGCATATAAAGGCAAGGAAGCTGCCGGATATACCACTAATGAACTGCCCACAATCAAGAGCGCGCTGCATTCCTTTAGCCTTTGATAAGCCCGAGAAAGTTCATCTTCGGGCAGCATCTCCCCGAATAAGACAATATCTATCCGATAACGCCAGCCGCAGCCGCAAAGAGGAAAATACCGGCTTATTACTTTTAGCAATTGCCTTCGCGAATCCCTCTTTCTCCTAAGCAGCTCAATCATTTCTCTTAATCTTTCTTTTTCTAAGGTAATGCTTTTTAGACAACTGCTGCATCTTATCCTATAGGCATTGCCATGCAGTTCAATCACATTTCGGCTTCCTGCCTGCTGATGAAGATTATCGATATTCTGAGTAATAATACTGCTGAGTATTCCTTCTTTTTCCAAGGCAAAAAGAGCAAGATGGCCCGGGTTAGGATGCGCTTTAAAAAGCAAAGAATAAAAATCTACGATAAAATCTGCTAAGCTTTGCGGTTCTCTCTTAAAAAGAGAAGTCAAGCCGTCGTTATTGGCGTAAATCTCCGGGTCGTATTTCTCCCACAGTCCGCCCCTTCCTCTAAAAGTAGGGATGCCGCTTTCGGCAGAGATACCTGCGCCGGTCAGGCATACCACTTTGCCTTTTTTAAAACTCTTCTTTATATAATCTTTTGCTTCCCGGGAGAGCATTTAAATATCCTCAACTCAACATTATCACTGACATCATCCTGCCGCAGGAATTGCCTTCGCGACGAAAAGAAAAGAAGTCGGTATTCTTGCAGGACGTACAAAGTTTGGCATCAAAGATATTTGCCTCTTTAACCCCTAAATCTAAAATCTTATCTTTATTTATCCCTGCTAAATCCAAATAATAATGCCCGCCTCTTTCCACTAAATATCCGGGGAATAACTTTGTGAATTCTTCACCCACCTCATAACAACACCCTCTTATCGCCGGGCCAAAACTTACCAATAAATTCTTGGAATCGGTATTAAATTTTTCTCGCATTAAAGTTATGGCCTTAGCCGTAATATTATCCTGTGTGCTGCGCCAGCCCGCATGAATTAAACCAATAGCAGGAGTGATCGGGTCATACAAAAATATGGGTAGGCAATCTGCGGTAAATATAGCTAAAGGCAGATTTCTCTTATCCGTTATAAGGGCATCGGTATCAGCTAAGGCGCCTTTTCCTCTATCTTCTTCTTGCACATGTTTAATTTTGCTTCCATGCACCTGTTTGGCGCAGACTAAATCCAAATAATTAATCCCGAGCGTGCTTAAAAATGCCTTGCGATTATTCGCCGCATCCCTGGTGTCTCCATAGAACAAAGACATATTTTTAAGATGGCGGCTGTTAAACGCGGCAATCAAATCCATAGAAGGAAGGCCTTTAAGCAAATAATATTCCTTTTGACTTAAGGCGGCTTGCTCAGACATCAATCTTTATCAGTTTATCCCTTAAATTCCTGCCTCGAATAATTTGGATTTGATATTTCTTTACTTTTAGATATTCAACTAATAAATCTATTAACTGGATATTGGCAAGATTATCCTGTGCGGGCTTGGTTAGATAGACCTTAAGACGGTCTTTTTCTCTTTTAATTAAATTTCTACTGGCTCGCGGAACAACCCGAATATGCAAAATCACTTCTTTAAAGCCACCCGGTAGGCGTCAATAATGCTATATATACCTATTATGCATATTGAGACTAGACTTAAGAAGAACAACGCCAGCCCAAAAAACAAAGCCTGGCTAAAAATAATCTTACCTAAGAACCATAATGCAATAAACACGCTGCCGATAATTAAAACGGTCATGCTTAGGGCAGAAAGAAAAATGATTGTCAGGCCTTTAAAAATCTGGCCGTTATAGAGCTGGCCTAAGCCATTAAAGACAAAGGAAAGAACTGCTGCTATTCCGGGATGGTATTTGGTATTTTGTTCTGGCATTTTAACTTGCCTCCTGACTAGATTCGATTTGCTTTCTTTCTGTGGTAGTAGTTAGCTTGTCGCTAAAATTCCCCAGTTTTACCTTGGCATCATTATATTTCTTCGTAGCGTTAGAAAGGTGGCCGCCCATTAAATCAAAATCCTCTTGGAATTTTTTAAAATCCCCCTGCATCCTTGTTAACTCAGCAAATATTTTCTGAATATTGCGCTGGACGCTGATGCCTCTTAAGCCATAGAGAATAGCCTGTAGATACGCATAAAAGGTATTGGGCGAAACAAAAACAACTTTTTTGGATTTAGCGTAAAGACCTATCTCGTCGTCCTTGGCTATATGATGATATACTGCCTCTGAAGGGATATACATCAGGGCAAAATCAAAGGTCCCTTCATCAGGCAAGATATATTTGGCGGAAACTTCATCAACGCGGTTTTTGGTATCCCGTATAAAAGTACGGTAATACGTTTTCTTTTCTTCTTCGGAATTACTCTCGGAAAATCTTCTAAAATTCTCCAGGGTAAATTTGGCGTCGACGGAAATCAGGTTCTGGCCAATCACAATCACGGCATCGACTATATCGCCGCTTTTAAAGCGGTGCTGAAGTTTGATATTTTCCTTGGGTAAAATATCTTCTAATAATTTTCCTAATAAGGTCTCGCCAATCTCTCCTCTAAATTTAGGGGCGCGCAAGAGATCTTGAAGGCTGGCAATATCCTTGCTTATCTCATAAATCTGCTTATGTGTTTCTTCTAAACGGCCTAAGCTCTTCTGGACATCGCCAAAAACCTTGGTTGCCGAATCTAATCTTTCACCGACTGTTTTGTGGCTCTCAAATAATGCCTGGGTAATCTCTTTCAGCCGGTCATTTAGCTGCTGGTTGACTGAATTTACCTGCTGGTTTACCTGGGAAGATATTTTAAAAACCAGGTAGACAACCAATAGCAAACCCAACCCAAAAATTCCTAAAATTAACCAAATCATAATATTATACGTACGCGGCCAAAAACTCAGCCCTGAAGGATGGAAATATGGACAATGGCCGCTTTAGTATCAACCGTAACACACTTCGGCCTAAAGGCCGAAGTAACCATAGGTTGATTATACCACTGTCTTTGGTTTCCTTAAAGCAGATAATCCTGTTTTATCCTTTTTAGGCTCCGGAAAATATTGGTCTTAATCTCGGGACAGGACTTCTCTAAATCGTGGATGATCTTAGTCATTTTGGTACGATTAGAAGTAAGAGAGTTCGGGCAAACACACTTCTGGTGAGGAAAACCTGCTTGTTTGGCAAAACGGATAATCATATCCTCTTCAACATAGGCAAGCGGCCTGATTACGATAATTTTACCTTTAAATAATTCCTGCTTTGGCGACATAGCCGAAATCTCGCCGTGAAAAAATAAATTCAATAAAATTGTCTCGATAATATCGTCTTGGTGATGTCCGAAGGCGACTTTATTGCAGCCAAAACGGTCGGCAACTTCAAAAAGCGACTTTCTTCTATTCCAGGAACACCAAAAGCAGTTTATATTTTTAGGCTTGGTCTTCTCTAAAACATTCGATTTTTCAATGTGGTAAGGAACCTTGATTTTTTTTAAATATTTTTCCAGTTGCTTGGCAAAAGAACGCGGGTAACCCGAATCGATATGCACTGCCAGAAGTTCGTATTTTATGGGCACGAAACTCCTTCGGTCATTAAGAACGCGTAACAATGTCAGGCTATCTTTCCCGCCCGATACAGCCACAGCGATTTTATCGCCATCGGATAACATATTGTAATCCATGATGGCCTTGCCTACGCGTTTAGAGATATAAAATTCCGTTCCCTGCAAAACTGTCATCTATTACTTTCTATAGATTAATGAATCTGGCGTTATTTCGAGCGAATGGAGGTTTTAGCCAAAGCAGCTTGAGCAAGCGAAGGAATCCGAACGCGAAAGCATTCGGACGACGAGCATGTTTGAGCCCGTCCTGGCGGAAGCCGACGGGCGAGTTGCGCAGGAGCCGAGCTTGCGAAAGACCTTTGGCGTTAAAAAACCGACTTGAGCGAGAAAAACGACAGATTCATTAATAATATATTTCGATGTTCAATGGGGACACTCTTCCGATTGGCTCAAGAAACGTCCCTCGATTGGGTGCAGAAACGTCCCTAAATTCTGCTATAGCCTACCCGAAGAAACAATCAACTGCTTGATATCTTTATTGATTTTATGTTTTAATAACTCTTCGAGAGAAATCGGAATAGTTAATGACCAGTTTTTAGTGTTGGTAGTGCCAGGGGTATTAATGCGGTATTGGTAAGGGTCGCCTTTAAAGATATCGGTAAGATACAGCCAGTCAATCATGGTATTTATACAGAATACGGAGCTGGACTGTAAGCTGATTTTTAAAGCAGCTTTTAGGATTTCGCTATCGCATTTTTCTCTCATCGGGCCTTTTAGCCCTAGATGCTTCCAGAGTTTTTCTTTTTCCCGATAACTGTTTTCGTATAAATCTATAAAATCTGCTAGCTCTTCCTTTTTCTTGCCTAAAATCGTTACCAGTTTTTCTACCGAATCCACCCTATCCAGCCAGCGTAATCTGCCGTGACGTGAGCACCCCGAATCAAAGAGTTTATCTTTAGCGCTGTTAAAATCTATCTTTCGCTGGTCAGAGCATTTTCTTATAAAGAGCCCCTCATCAATGGTCCCGGCTTCATTCTCCCACCAGGCCGGCCAGTTAGTAGTATCGTGCGTGGACAGCATCGCCACTGAAAGAGAGCGAAAATCTTTGGGCTTAAGAAAATCATGGGCTCTTTTCCAGTCTTTTACCCAGCGCTGGACATCATTGCCGGGAATTCCGAATTTCTTCAAAGTATCAGTGCAAACCTTGGGGATTACCCCTAAATCTTCGGCGCAAAGAAGCATCCGGGTATTTTCCAGCATGGCCTTTAATATGCCTCTTCCGTGTCCCGGCCATTTATTTTCATCTTTAGGGTCAAAGGAACCATTCAAGCCTCGATTCTCCAGCGGTTCATTATAGGGAATACTCCAGATGCGGAATAAACCTACAACATGGTCTATCCTTAAGGTGTCATAAAAATTCTGGGCATATTTAAGTTTTTCTCTTAAATATCTGAAATTATCTGCCTTAATGTTTGCCCAATTATTAGTCGGCATGCCCCAGCGCTGGCCTAAAGCAGCATACAAATCAGGCGGCGCTCCGGAAGAAAATTCCAATTTAAAAAATTCCCGATGAGCCCAGACATCCGCGCTATCCCTGGATACTAGAATCGGCAAATCGCCTTTTAATAAAATTTTTTTAGATCCAGCGTAAGCCTTGGCGCTTTTAAATTGAAGGCTTAGCTGCCATTGCATCCAAATCTGAAAGTCAATGTCTCTTTGGTGTTCCTGATAGAATTTATCTAGGGCGGCTTTATCGCGGTCTTTATATCTATCTTCCCACTCATGCCAGGCTCTGCCCTGATGATACTCTTTAAGAACCTTAAAAAGTGCAAAGTCTAAGACCCAATAATCATTTTCTTCTTTAAATCTAGTCAGCTGTTCTGATTTGTTTTCTTTTTCCAAATCATAAATCGCACTCAGCAGATTTAGTTTCTCCTGCTTAATACTGTAATCAACGTATGATCTTTCAATGAGGAAACGCGTTTTAATATTCTTGATTTTATCCTGAATGGATTTTTCTTCTGTGTAGGGTATTTCTCCGAGGGCAATATATGCGGGCTCTAAAGCAAAGGAGCTTACGGAATCATAGGGACAGGATAAAGAACCTACCTCATTCATGGGCAAAAGCTGAATGATGGAATTTCCCGAGATTTTCCCCCAGTCTATCAAGAGTTTCAAATCTGAAAAATCGCCTATACCGATACTCTTTTGAGAATAAACAGAAAACAGCGGGACTAAGGCGCCGGATCGTTTATGGGTTCCTATTTTCTCCCGCTTATCTTGGGAAATAGTAGTGGTCAGGTTTATTAAACTCATTTAAGTAAAATAAGGCGGATTATTTTATCTGCCCAGAATAATGAAATAATGGCTGCGAGCGATAAGAACGGGCCGTAAGGGATAGTGTGGTCTTTTTTAATTAACAGATTGATGACTCCGATAAGAGCTCCGAAGAAAGGAGCAATGAAAAAAGTGAGTATTGCCTTTTGCCAACCCAAGAACGCTCCAATCATGGCTAATAATTTCACATCGCCAAAACCCATAGACTCGGTCTCGCCTGAAATAGGGCCTTTTTTAAGCATCTTAAAATAGACTAAATCAAATAAAACACCGGTTAAATAAATAATCCCTCCGCCGAGAATAATCCCGAGGAAAGAATCAAGGGCAAATTTAGGACTAAAGGTAAAGGGTTGCAGGTTAAAACCCCGCACAGAACTTAATATAAATCCCAAAATAATTCCTCCTATGGATATCTCATCAGGTATAATGCGGTGCTTTATATCCACAAAAGTAGCGATAATTAAACTACAAACCAAAAGAATATAAAAGAAGAAGTCATAACCTAACCCATAACGGTTATAAATCAGGGCAAACATAATCGCTGTCAATAATTCAACTATTAAGTATCTCAAGGATATTTTTTTCTTGCAGAAGCGGCACTTTCCTCTTAATAGAAAGTAGCTTATGAAAGGTATATTGTCATAACCGGGGATTCTTTTTTCGCAATGCGGACAATGCGAACGCGGCCAGACTACTGATTTACCTAGCGGCATGCGGTATATACAAACATTTAAGAAACTGCCCACTACTGAACCAAAGATAAAAACAAATATCTTGATTAGCGTGTGTTGCATTCTTGTAGTCCTTTCTCTAATGCCGGTTGCATTATCTTAAGCGGCGCATCTTTGCCTGTCCACAGCTTAAAAGAAAGCATGCCTTGATATAAAAGCATACCTAGCCCATTGGAAACTTTAGCGCCTGCCTTCTTGGCTTGTGCCAACAATTTTGTCTCAAGGGGATTATAAATAAGGTCATAAACGAAGAGGTTCTTATGCAGCATCTCCTCTTTTACCAAACAGGGATCTGTTTCTTCTAAACCTACAGGGGTGGCATTGACAAGTAAATCTTTATTTTTGATTTCCAATTGCTCAATGTCCTTTACAGCTAATATTTGAAAATTTGGAAAGAGAACTTTTATCATATGAGTAACGTTCTCTGATTTGGCCTGATCAATATCAAAAATACAAATTTCTTTTGCGCCAGAATCAGCTAGCACATAAGTAACCGCCCTGGCAACGCCTCCTGCTCCTAACACAGCTACTCTTTTATTTCGGGGGTCAAAATTCTCTTTCAAGTGTTTTAAAAAACCCGGTATATCAGTGTTAAAGCCCTTCCATATACCATCTTTTTTTACTATTGTATTTACAGCTTTTATCTGCCTTAAATAAAATGACTCTGTGTCCTTGGACACAAAGTCTAATATCCTCTCTTTATAAGGGACAGTAATGTTTAATCCCAGAATATTGTTTTTATCGATGCTGTCCAAAAAGTAATTTAACTCCTCGGGCTTTACCTCGAATAATTTATACTCTGCGTTTATTTTCAGGGCTTGGAATGCGGCGTTATGCATTAAGGGTGAGAGGCTGTGTTTGACCGGATAACCTAAAACACCGTAGATTCTGGGACTTGAGTTTTTATCCATTCAGGATGGGATTTACCCCGCCCTTCCTTAATTTAAAAGCTATTTATTTTAGGAATGGCGGGGCTTAGAGGCTTTCTATTTTGTTGAGGGCATTAATGTATGCCCTGACCGATGCCTCAATAATATCTGTGCTTGAACCGCGGGCAGTTACTACCTTGCCTTTGGCCTTGAGTTTTAAGCTTACCTCGCCTAAAGCATCCTTTCCTTTAGTCACTGCTTCGATACGGTAATCCTGGAGCTCTCCTTTAACGCCGGTAATTTTATCAATGGCCTTAAAACAGGCATCCACCGGCCCGTCTCCCGAAGATTTAGCAGAGAGGGATTTATTGTGATATTTTAAATTGACTTCTGCTGCGGGTGTAATCTTTGTTCCTGAGTTCACCTGGAAACTTTCTAATTTCCATAAAGGTTTGATCAGCTTAATTTCATCTTCCACAATGGAAATTAAATCATCATCAAATATAGTCTTCTTTTTATCCGCGAGTTCCTTAAAGCGCAGATTGACCTTATCGATTTGTTCCTGGGTCAGGCTGAAACCCAATTCTTTCAGCCTTTCGTTTAAGGCATGTCTTCCTGAATGTTTGCCTAAAACAATACCCGTGCCGGTAAAACCAACGTCTTCGGGCTTAATAATCTCGTAAGTTGAGCGTTCTTTGAGCACGCCATCCTGGTGTATGCCTGACTCATGCCGAAAGGCATTAGCGCCTACAATGGCCTTATTAGGAGCAACTACAAATCCGGTTAATTTACTTACCAGGCGGGAAATTTTATGGATCTGGGTTGTATTAATCTGGGTCTCTATAGTGGTGAATAAATCCCTACGTGTCTTCACTGCCATGACAATCTCTTCCATAGAGGCATTGCCAGCGCGTTCACCAATGCCGTTAATGGTGCATTCAACTTGCCGGGCGCCGTTTCTGATTGCCGAAAGTGAATTCGCCACTGCCAGGCCTAAATCATTATGGCAATGCACCGAAATAATCGCCTTATCGATATTCGAAACATTTTCTTTAATCGCCTTGATTAGGCTCCCGAATTCCTCGGGTTCAGTATAACCGACGGTATCAGGAATATTTACCGTAGTTGCGCCGGCATCAATAACAGCACCAACAACTCTAAACAAAAATTCTCTTTCCGTGCGCGAGGCATCCTCAGGAGAAAATTCTATATCCTGGCAATACTTCTTGGCATATTTTACCCACTCAATAGCTAACCTCAATATCTCATCTTCGGCTTTTTTTAGTTTATACTGCATATGAATCTTGGAAGTAGCCAAGAATACATGTATACGCGGTCTCTTCGCCTGTTTAACTGCTTCATAGGCAGCATCGATATCCTGTTTTATTGCCCGTGCCAGACCGCAGATAACCGGGCCTTTGACTGACTTGGCAATCTGCTTAACTGATTCCAGCTCGCCAAGGCTTGATATAGGGAAGCCCGCTTCAATAACATCCACGCCCAAATCAGCTAGCGCATGCGCAATCTCTAATTTTTCGGCAGGGTTTAGGCTCGCACCTGGCGCTTGTTCTCCATCGCGCAATGTAGTGTCAAAAATTATAATTTTTTCCATATTAAATGAGCACATAACTTACGGAGTATTCATTTCTACTCCTAGCGACGTAAGTTATTTGTGCGAATTTATTCCGGCGAGTGTCAGAAAAATTTGAAACAAATTTTTCTGACTTTTTACGAGCCGGAATCTACGCCTTTTTCATCCAAGGCATCATCTCCCGCAGCTTCTTACCCACCTCTTCAATAGGGTGATTGTCGCCCTCCTGCAATAAGCTATTAAAATTCGGCCTGCCTGCTTCGTTTTCCTTAATCCATTCCCGGGCAAACCTGCCTTTTTGTATCTCTTTCAAGATTTTCTTCATTTCCTTACGGGTTCTTTCCGTAATAATTCTCCTGCCTCTGGTTAAGTCTCCGTAACAGGCAGTATTTGAAACCCGTCGGCGCATTCCGGAAATTCCCGTTTCCTGAATTAAATCAGTAATGAGCTTAAGCTCGTGCAATACTTCAAAGTAGGCAATCTCAGGTTGATAACCGGCTTCGACTAAAGTATCAAAACCGGCCTTGATTAATTCCGTAACCCCGCCGCAAAGGACTGTCTGTTCGCCAAAAAGGTCGGTTTCGGTCTCTTCTTTAAATGTGGTTTCAATAACTCCAGCTTTAGTTGCGCCTAATGCCTTGGCATAAGCCAAAGCCAATTTTAAAGCCTCGCCGTTGGTATCTTGAAATATTGCTACTAACGAAGGGACGCCCTTACCTTCTTCATACATCTTTCTCACCAAAGCCCCTGGTCCTTTGGGCGCGACCATAAATACATCCACGTTTTTAGGCGGCTTTATCTGCTTAAAATGGATATTAAACCCGTGGGAAAAACAAAGCGCCTTGCCCTGCCTGCCTGAGCAGGTGAGGCCTTTCTTTAAGTTTGGCTTGATGGACTCCTTATACACTTTGGCCTGCACGTGGTCCTGGGTCAAAATCTGAATAATATCTGCGGTCTTAGCAGCTTCACTGGCGGAAACCGGGGTAAATCCATCCTTCTTAGCCTGTTCGAAATTAGGCGTGCCTTCGATTTCTGAAACTACCACTCTTACCCCGCTATCCCGCAAACATAAACTCTGTCCCCTGCCCTGAATCCCATAACCAATAATGGCTACGGTTTTATCCTTTAATAAGCTTAAATCAGCGTCATTATCGTAATAAATCTTGACCATCTTGCTGTCTCCTTTCTAATACCCTATCGCCACTCGGCCTGTTCTGACCAGCTCTTTTATCCCAAACTGCTCCAATGATTCAAGCAGGGATTTAATCTGCGGCTGCTCGCCCACAGCTTCAATGATTGCGCTATCGCCTTTGTGCTGAATTATCTTAGCCACATATTTGCTTAACAGATTCTCCAATTTGGATTTATCCTTTGCCGAATATTTAATTTTAACCAGGACCAATTCCCGATCCACATGCTCCTTTTTGGTGAAATCAGTGACGGTAATAACATCGATAAGTTTATTAAGTTGTTTCTTGATCTGCTCCAATATCTTTTCATCCTGGGCCTCCACCACCATCGTCATATAAGATATGGTCGGATCGAACGTCTCAGAAACTGCCAGGGATGCAATATTATAACCCCGCGCGCTGAATAATCCGGCAATGCGCGCTAAAACTCCGGGTTTATTTTCCACTAAAAGCGAAAGTGTGTGTCTCATTCGTCGCTTCGCTCCTCATCGCGCTAATTTACGCGAATCTAACGCTAATATTCGCGAATTCAATTAGCGAAAATTCGCGTTTAAGCCATCCCGCCGATCATTCTATCAATGGCCTCGCCTGCAGGCACCATCGGATAAACATTCTCTTCGGGTTCAATATGAAAATCAAGAAACACGGTATTGTCTACAGAAATTGCCTTTTCAATTGCCTGCCGCACCTCGCACTTTTCAGTGACGCGTATACCCGCTGCTCCGTAACTTTCGGCTAATTTCACAAAATCCGGGTTATAAAGAGTAGTATAAGAATAACGTTTCTTGTAAAATAACTCCTGCCACTGCCGCACCATTCCCAGATATCCATTATTTAATATAGCGACCTTAACGTGAATTTTATTACACACGCAGGTTGCTAATTCCTGAATATTCATCTGTATAGAACCGTCTCCGGCAATATCAAAAACCAGTTTTTCCGGGCAGCCGACTTTTGCGCCCATGGCCGCAGGAAAGCCAAAGCCCATGGTACCGAGACCCCCTGATGAAATAAAAGTACGGGGCGAGGTATATTTATACCATTGGCAAGACCACATCTGATTTTGTCCGACTTCAGTAGCAATAATTGCCTCTCCCTTAGTCGCCTCGTAAATCTGCTCAATAACATACTGGGGTTTTATCTTACCGTCTTCTTTATAAGTTAACGGATATTTCTTCTTCCAGCTATCGATTGTCTTGAGCCAATCAGACGTATCGGGCATTTTCTTAATCTCTTCCAAGAGCTGGCCTAAGATATTCTTGGCATCGCCCACGATTGGCACATCCACCTTGACATTCTTGCTTATAGATGCCGGGTCAATATCAATATGAATAATCTTGGCATGCGGAGCAAAGGCATCCAGCCTTCCCGTAACCCGGTCATCAAAACGTGCACCCACGGCAATAATCAAATCTGCATTCATTGTGGCGTGATTAGCATACGCAGTCCCATGCATACCAAGCATACCTAAAGAAAGTTCATGGGTACCGGGAAAACCACCTAAACCCATCAGGGTCATTGTGACAGGAACCTGAATTTTTCCAGCTAATTCTGTTAGCTCATGGTGTGCTCCGGAAGTAATAACTCCACCTCCAGCATAAATAAGTGGCCTTTTAGCCGAAGTTATAAGTCTCGCAGCTTTCTTAATTTGACCTGGATGCCCAAAGTACGTAGGCTTATAACCACGAATCTCCACTTCTTCCGGCCAGATAAATTCAATATCTTTTTGTTGCACATCTACAGGAATATCAATTAAGACCGGCCCGGGCCGTCCGGTGGAAGCAATATAAAATGCCTCTCGGATGATTCTAGCTAAATCTTTCACGTCTTTTACCAAATAATTATGTTTAGTTATTGACCTGGTCACGCCCGTAACATCTGCTTCCTGAAAGGCATCATTGCCTATGAGTAATGTCTTGACTTGGCCGGTAATAGCCACAAGCGGAATAGAATCCATGTAGGCATTGGCAATACCAGTGGTTAAATTGGTTGCTCCCGGACCGGAAGTAGCCAGACACACTCCCACTTTGCCGGTTGCCCTGGCATATCCTTCTGCTGCATGGGCTGCGCCTTGCTCATGCCTGGTAAGGATAAACCGTAAGCCAGCATCATAAAGCTTATCAAATATAGGTAAGACCGAGCCGCCCGGATAGCCAAACATCACTTCCACGCCTTCGCGTTTTAAGCATTCAATTAATATTTGCGCGCCGGTCATTGTAATACTGCTCCTTTATCCGCAGAACTCACCAGCTTAGAATACCTGGAAAGATATCCCGTCTTAATCTTGGGAGGAATCGGCTTCCATCCCTTAAATCTCTTTTCAATTTCAGCTTTACTTAATTTAACCTCTAATTTTCTATTCGGTATATCAATAGTAATTATATCACCATCTTTTAAAATCGCAATCGGACCCTGACTTGAGGCTTCGGGTGAAACATGGCCGATACAGGGGCCCTTGGTACCTCCGGAGAATCTTCCATCGGTAATTAAGGCCACGGATTCAGACAAACCCATTCCCACAATCGCCGAGGTCGGAGCAAGCATCTCACGCATACCCGGACCGCCAGAAGGACCTTCGTAACGAATAACTATAACTTCGCCAGCTTTTATTTTTTTATTTAATATCGCCTTCATTGCTTCTTCTTCGCGATTAAAAACTTTTGCTCTTCCCCTAAATTGCATCATTTTAGGGCTCACCGCTGATTGCTTAACCACTGCGCCATTAGAGGCTAAATTACCAAATAAAACCGCAATCCCGCCTTGTTTATGATATGCTCGATTAAATGGCCGAATCACTTCCTCATCAAAGATTTCTGCAGAATTAGCAATAGCCAATATTTTCTGACCACTTAAGGTCATAGTATTATTTAATTTACCCTTTAATCTCTTAAGCACTGCTGGGATACCTCCGGCATATTCTAAATCTTCCATAAAATGCGGACCTGCTGGCTCTAAGTTAGTAATATGCGGCGTATTTTTACTGATTTTATCAAATGTCTTTAAGTCTAATTTTATCCCTGCCTCATGGGAAATTGCCATTAGATGTAACACTGTATTACTTGAGCCCCCTAAAGCCATATCCACCTTAATAGCATTCTCTAAGGACTTTTTGTTGATAATATCTAAAGGATTAATATTTTTTTTCACCAATTCCACAATCCGCTCCCCGCTTGCTTGAGCAATCCTTCTCTTTTTAGAAGAAACAGCCAAAGCAGTGGCGCATCCCGGTAAAGACATTCCTAAAGTTTCGGTTAAACAAGCCATAGTATTAGCTGTATATAAGCCCTGGCAGGAACCAGCTCCGGGACAAGCCTCCATTTCTAAACAGGCTAAATCTTGCGCAGAAATCTCGCCTTTTTTTGCCCGCGCTAATGCCTCATAGGTATCATGCACAAAGGCTAGTTTTCTCTGTCTAAAACGGCCGGAAAGCATGGGGCCTGCGGTCACAATAATTGCCGGAATATTTAATCGCGCCACACCCATAAGCATACCAGGAGTGATTTTGTCACAGTTGGTCAAACAAACAACTCCATCCAATTGATGGGCATTGCACACGGTCTCAATTGTATCTGCAATTATTTCTCTTAAAGCCAAAGGATAACACATGCCTAAATGGCCCATAGCAATACCATCGCAAATTCCCGGCACGCCAAAGAAAAATGGCACTGCCCCGCCGTAACAAATTCCGCGTTCGATATAACGCTCTAGATCCCGCATCCCAATATGGCCGGGGATTAAATCCGTAAAAGAAGTAGCCACGCCAATAAAAGGCTTATCTAAATCTTTTCTGCTTAATCCCGTGGCATGTAAAAGCGCGCGGTGCGGAACCCGCTCTAATCCTTTTTTGATTTTATCTGAACGCATTAGCGTCTCCTTCTTAATTTAAGCCTCAATTTTAACATGTCGATATCTCTTAAGTCTAAATCTCGCTTTGCCTTTACCTTCGACTTTATTAGGTCATCTATACCTATAATATTAACTCTTATATTCTCAAATAGTGCTTTGCGTCTATGTTTCCACGCATATCCAAAATCTATACTAGGGATTCCCATCATTATATCTACTCTTACTGGTGCTATTCCAATCTGATAAACTAAATTGGGGTTCATAAAGTCTTCAATAGCTATTCCTTTTAGGGGCGCCTTAAATTCTCTTAATGCTTCATAAACCTTTTGGGCATTTGTTCTTTCGGGCTCTATCCAAATATCTAAATCTTTGGTATATCGTGGCTCACTATAATAACTAACTGCGTAAGCGCCCACAATTAAATATCTTACTCTATGCTTGCTTAAGATGCTCAACAGTTCTTTGTAATCTGAAGGTATGAGCATTTATCTTTTTCCCTCTTAATCTATAAAAATCTTTAAGCATATCAAAGGTAACTCTAAACCTCATACTTGTACTTTGCGTCTGCCAGAATTTTAGATCGAAACTACGATTAGCTTTTCTAAGCGAAACTATTCTTTCCCATATTTCTCTATTTGTCTTCTTCATTTATTATGCCCTGTTTCAAAAATGAAAACTTTTTAACTACTTTTTTGGTTTGGGTGAAACTATCAAATCTTACTCCCTTATTTTACTTAACAAATATTTCTATAGCTTTATAATGTTCATCTAACAAATTATACATAGCTGCCAAACTAATGTACCCTTGCATAATATCAGGGTGTTCTCTTATATATTCTTCAAAAATTTCTGCTGCTTCTTCATATTTTTTCTCTTTGACATATTGCATTCCTTTTTCTATTAAAGACTGTGATTCAAGAGGTGGCTGTTTAACTGATTCAAGAGTATTTGTTTCGCCGAAACAATAGGAATTTAGTAAAATAACTAATAAAAAACTAAAGGTATCTTACTCATATGTATTTCTCCTTCTCCCTCAAATATATGACTTCACTATAAATCTTTATATCTCGAAGTACTTACACCGATGGTTAATAGTTAAATCTTAACTAATCTGCTCCTTCTGCGTCATGTTTTACTGCTTCCTTTTCTTCTCTCTTTCGGATAATGACTCTTTTTAAGGCTACGTATTTATCTACCAAGTCTTTATTATTTACTGAATTTAATTGCTTAAACAAGAAGTCGAATTTTTCTTCGATTTCTTTAGAAATAGCATCGCGTACTTCTTGCGAAAGTCCCATAATATCCAATTTATACGGCCCCAATGCTTTTTTGCGCGTCTTATAGAAGAATTGTTCTTCAGTTTCGCCTTCTTTCTTCTCATTTACAGCATTTGTTTTAAGCCAATCATAAATTTTGTTTTTTAATTCCTGCGGAAAATGCTTGCTTTCATAAATCATATTCTGAAATTCCGTGGCTAAATGCACTTCCGCAGTTTCGCATTCGGCAAATTTATGGAAAGCTTCAGGAGGTAATGTCGATGCACCGTGCTGCACTGCTCCAGCCAAACCATATTCTTTTCGGGCAACCTCAGATAAAGTCTTTAAAGTCTCAAAATCCAATTTTACCTGCGCTACTGTTCCATCGGGTAAAACCACGCCGCCATGAGAAGTGCCGGTCTGAACGCTTATTTTACTAATCCCCGTGCGCCCCTTGCGTAATCTCTCTTGATAACCCTGCATAAAAGCATGTAACTCTTCGGGGGTAGAATTCTTGCTGCCAACTTCGCCTATCTCCCCACCCACGGAAATTTCCACTCCCCGCGGCTGAATCTGTCGGATAAACTGAGTAAGTTTTGCGCAGGTATCATAATTAAAATACTGCTGCTTTTTTACATCAGGTTTTGATAAATCTACCAGGGTAGATGAATCAATATCAATATTGTAAAAACCTGCTTCGATAGATTCGTTAATTAAAGATTTTAGGCTTTCCAACTCCTTTTCTGGGCTCTCCTGAAACTTCTTGGCATTAGCCTGAAAATGGTCGCCCTGGATAAATACCGGGCCGACAAAGCCTTCTTTTACCGCTGCAGCTAAAACTGCGCTTGAATATTCTATAGGCGGCTGGCTGGTGTAACCCATCTCGGATTTGGCAATTTCGAAAATAAACGCACCGGAATTATTTCTTTTTGCCACTCTGAATATGGCGCGAGCTAAATCATAAGTCATGCTCCTTAAGTTTATTGCCGGTACTGTAAATCCTGCAAATTCGCCCTTGCCGCGGGCCATATAAAACTGATGAATACTTAAAGGATAAATGCCGTTTTTGTAAGCTGCATCAAAAATTTTCTTGGCTAATAATTTCTTCTTAGCCAAATCATCGCTTAAAATCAATTCCAACGCCATTGGTTCAATATCTTTTCTGTGCCTCCCCATTTATTTTCTCCTGCGTTAAGTCAAGATGCTAATTAGGTTATAGAATGCATCGGTTTCAATGCGTTTCTTCTGAACTGCCACTTCTAAATCTATGGTTACTACTTTACCGCAGCTCATCCCTACCGCTTTATTGGTCTGGCCTTTTAATAAAGCATCTACTGCTGCCTGGCCAAGGACGGTAGCCAAGATTCTACTGGTCGCGGTAGGACGGCCTCCCCTTTGGATATGGCCTAAAACCACCGTTCGAGTTTCCAAGTTCGTCTTTTCAGTAATTGCCTTGGCTATATCTTCGGCTCGAACTGCTCCTTCAGCTACAACGATAATCCAACTGACCTTACCTCTTAGATTCCCTTCTACAATTTCATGACAGACATTATCTAAATCAAATTTTCTCTCGGGAATAACCACATTCTCGCACCCACCAGCTAA
>Ga0315283_10000064_pt1 | contig 58634 bp, 75 predicted proteins | sample YL17G09_0_MG_FD_204541 | JGI IMG/M metagenome (GOLD analysis project Ga0315283, IMG submission 204541) | Sediment microbial communities from Yellowstone Lake, YNP, Wyoming, USA - YL17G09_0 | ecosystem: Environmental > Aquatic > Freshwater > Lake > Sediment | place: USA: Wyoming | collected...
CCCCCCTCGCCCCTCCCCTTAACTAAGGGGAGGGGCGAGGGGGGGTAGGCGAATCACGATGTTTTAACAGTGATTCGCCGCGGCTTCGCTTCCTCGGCTTTGGGAATAGTGATTTTTAAGATCCCATCTTTGTAGGTCGCTTCAGCCTTTTCGCCGATGACCGCCTTGGGCAGGGCGACCGCTCGGTGGAAAGCACCGTAGCGGATTTCCTTGCGGTAGTAATTCTTGTCGTCAACTTCGGACTGATGTTCCGACTGCCCGATAATTTTCAGGATACTGTCCTCGATTTCAATGTTGACTCTGGATGGATCGATGCCGACTAGCGGCGTTTCGACGGTGACATGGTCTTTATCTTCGTAGACATCGAGGGCGGGGGTCATTACCCGCGGCATCCGCATCGGCATCCAATCACCCCAGCCGCGGTCCAGGTCATCGAATACATCCATTGGGCTCCATTTGACGATTGCCATAGTTGGTCCTTTCTTTAGTTGATAAGATGATAAATAAGTTTATTCGGCCACGACCACCTGCGCCGGTTCTAGGACCCGGTCGCCCGCCCGCCAGCCGCTTTTAATTTCTTCAACTACCGTACCGGCCGGATGCTGATCATCAGCTTTGACTTTGGACACAGCGTGATGAAGATTATGATCAAATTTTTGGCCAACGGTGGGAATCGGTTCAATCCCCATCCGTTTCAGAGTGTCGGCCAACTGTTTTTGGATATGAGTAATCCCCTTGACCCAGTCGGTTTGCTGGTGTTCCGGCGGGACATGCCGGAGTGAGCGGGTCAGGTTGTCGTAAATCGGCATGAACTCCATCACCGTGGCGGCCTGAATCATAAGCGCTAATTCCTGCTTGTCCTTGTCGGTCTGCTTTTTCAAATTGAGGTAATCGGCTTTGGCCCGTTTCCAGCCATCGAGGTGATCCTGAGCCAGTTTTTCTAGACGAGCCAGTTGAACCGTATGTTCGTCTGCGGCCGGCAGTGCCTGGTCGGGTTTAATGGCTGGGTCAGTGTCGGGCGGGGGTTGATTCATACTGCCAGTTCGCTTAATAGTGAGGTGGTAAAACGCATCAGCGATAAGTTTTCGGGGTAATCCTGACGGACCGGCCCCAGAATACCGATTAAGCCATAACCATGGTCACCGAGGCGATATCGGGCAATGATCACGCCGCACTGATTGCTAAAAGGATTGTCCTTGCCGACCAGCACCGCTGGGTCTTCTCCGACTTGGTCGTAGAAACGGCCAATCACATCATCCAGATGATCGACCATCCGCGACAAGTTTTGAACCAGGTCGAGATGGGCGAATTCCGGTTGGGTCAATAAATTGGATAAGCCGGTGTAATAAGTGTCGTATCGGCCGCGAGCAACCAGGACTGATTCGTCAACCATGGCGGCCATCGCCCGGGCCAAGCGGCGCAGTAAATCGTCCTGATGGTTGCTGTGTTCGGTCACCACTGAACGAAGAATGGCCTGTTCGCGCTTAGACAACGGTTGGTCGACTTCCTGGTCGATATACCAGCGCCAGGCTTTCTCAGTCGGGATCCGGCCGGCCGAAGTGTGCGGTTGCTGCAGAAAACCGGCTTCAGTCAAGGCGGCCATATCGTTACGAATGGTGGCTGGAGAAACTTCAAAATTATCACGAACCACCAGCTGATTGGAAGCTACCGGTTTGGCCGAGTCAATATATTCGCGAATGATAGCCTTGAGCAGGCTTTGCTGACGGGTGGAAATGGTCATTTTTTTGAAATAGTCCCGTTAGACAGCCAGCATTCTTAGCCTAAAAATGGAATACGAGCAAGTCCCTTAATCTTAGGACCGTCTAACGAGATTAGCAGTCTCGGCTTGAGAGTGCTAATTAGCAGTATACTCCCCCTTTTTTGCCTGTCAAGGTAGTCCCGCCCAATAAAAAACCCGTCAATCAGTCGACGGGTTGGTAATGGGTTGGACCGTTGGCTAGAAAGGTCAGCATCGTGTCGCGGATCATCCTCGCCGCCACCGCCGGGTGCAGCTGGCGGGAATAAGCCAACATCGGCATGATCCCCTCGTGGTCCTGACCGAGTAGGAAAGCGACCCGCAGACGACCGGTAAAGGTCAATAGCGGTTCACTCTGCTCGTCGGTTGGCACCAAGCCGTGGTCGAACTGGTAATCCAGAAACTGATCAATCAGCTCGAGAATGTCCTCCAAAATCATGTCTTCGGGTTCAAACGAGGACAGGCAGGGCAGGGTGTCCCGGACGCAACCCTCGACCAGGTCAATCAGCACCAGGAACATCAGGTTAACGCCGCACTCCCGCATAGCAAACAGTTGTTGAATGTCGTCTAGGGCGACCCCATGAATGGCAATATCGCCGCGCTGGAGTTTACGAAAAAAGCGCCTGATCCGGGCTTTGATTGCCGGATCTTCCGATGAGCGTTTAAGGAAGGTACGCACATCCGTGAAGGCGACCATCGTCCCCTCCTTTTGGGATGGCAAGCGGTGGATGTCCGGGTTGGACTTTATGACACTTAATTAAATCGGTCAACCCCGTCAGAGGTTCCCCGCGTCAGCGGACAGGCTGAGGTTGGTTTTTAACGGTAAACGACTTCAGCCTCTGACGCGGTCAAGCACTTGCTTGTACACAGTTTCAACCTGGTCAGTCACGATTGACCAGCTGTATTTCAAGGCTTTGGCTCGGCCAGCCTGACCCATTTTTTTTCGTCGTTCCGGGTCGTTGGCTAAGGCTACAAAGGCTTCGGCTAGGTGCTGCGGGCTGCGCGGTGGCACCAACAATCCTTCCTTACCCGGCTCAACCACCCAGCGATAACCATCGATGTCCGAAGCCACTACTGGCGTGCCGCAAGCCATCGCTTCCAGTAGCACGATGCCGAAACTTTCATTACCGGTCGCCGGGGAGCAATAGACATCGGCCGAGCGATAATAACGCGGCAAGTCCTTTGGACTGGCGTAACCGTTGAATTCCACCCGGTGACGCAGGTGCAGCGGAATATAGACATCATAATATTTTTTCATCCAGCCGGTTCCGACCACTACAATCCGGTAATCAGTCAGACGTTTTTCCAGTAATGACACGGTCCCGAACAGGTACTTAGCGCCTTTCCGCGGATCCATTCGGCCGACATAGAGAATAGTAAATTTACCGTCCCGGTACTTGGCGAACGGTTCGACCTGCGGCGAGAATACCTTGAGGTCGACGCCATTGGGGATGATCGTCATCGGCACGTCGTAATGAAGCGCGTGGATAAAATATTCGGCGGCGGGTGAAACTGCGATATGGACCTGAATTTTTTTTATGGCGTCGAGAAAAACCGAACGTAATAAGACCGCCATCCTTTCGGAAAAGCTGCCATTCAATTGCCGGGCGGTATGATAGGTACCCACTTTCGGCGTCCGCATGGTCTTGCTGGCGATCAGCGGCAGGCCCGGATCAATCGGGCTCTGAATGTGGACAATATCAAAGCGCTCTGACTGTTCAAGGCGTTGCAATAAACGACCGAGTTTCCAGCCGACCGTAATGGCCACACTCGCCCCGTTGGACATGAGTGGGATTTGCCAGCCGTAACGCAAGACCCGTAGGCCCCGATCGTCACGCTTCTTGGCCGTTCCGGTAATGACCGTCACTTGGTGCCCGCGGCGTTGTAACTCTTGGCCTAAATTCCAAACATGCTCGGTCACGCCGCCAAGCACCGGATAATACGCCTGGGTGACCAGCGCGATACGCATGCAAATAAATTAGATCGGGATGGTGGCTTTGGCCACGGCGGCGCCGCTGCCGATTTGTAATTCGGGTTTGGTAATTTTGTCGCTAATGGTAAAACGGAGATACCCGCGATCATTAGCGATTAGCTTCAGGGCAATTTTATAGGCGCCAATTTTTACCACCCCCTGTGAAGTAACTAATTGGGTCTCGTTTCTGATTAGCGGCTGGATTTTTTCGGCGTCAGCGGCTTCGAGCCCATCAAAATAAATTAGCAGGTAGGTTTGGCCAGCTGGGGCCGGATTACTGTCAAAGGTGGCCGTTTTTTGCAGGCTGGAGAAATGCAACTGCGCGCCATTCACACTTAAGGTCGCGTCCATGGCGGTGTCACCCTGAATCGGGACGGGTAGGCTGTAATTAACGTTCGAGAGATCGGGTGATGAATTGATGACCGCTACGGGTGTGTTGGTAGTGCCTTGGTTTATATTTTTTTCACCCGACAGCAGGGAGCTAATGGTGTCTTTATTCAGCCACCAATAAACACCCCCACCGGCAATAACTACGATTAGGACCATGAGTAATATGATTGTTGTGCGGCGCATATGTTTGGGCGGTTAATGTCTGTGGGTAGTATAGCAAAAATGGCCAGGATGGGGTATCAATGTTGCTGATGTACTTAGTAGCCCAAGTTAGAACTCATTAGAGCCATTACAGAAAAGACGTTCACGAATTTATCCTAGGCGATAATGTTTTCAGGTAAATTATTTACAGGTGCAGATCTTATAGGGACCGCCCGCCGTGATATTGTCCATCTGCGCAAAGGTGGTATCGCTCGGGCAGTCGCATGAACCGGGCACAATCACTCCGGTTACCCCCACCCCGTTCTGGACCGAACCACATGGCGGATTTGACTTGGTTGGACAGGACGCGCTCCGGTTGGTTGGATTAGTGGTATTAGTCGTATTCGTCGGGTTCACAGTCAAAGAATAAGTTCTGCATGTAGATCTACCGCCCACATCCTTAACGCAAACTTGAAACTTGCTGGTACCGGCCGCTGTCGGCGTACCCTTTAAGACGCCATCAATACCTAAAATGAGCCCCAGCGGAGGGAATCCAACCCCCGAACCGAGATAATAAGTATAAATAGCCGGGGCGGTGCCACTCTCCGGTCCGAGAAAAGAGATCAATTCGGAAAACTCATAACTGACCGCTACACCAACAGTCGCGTCTGGTGAAATCTTATGCACCGTCGATTGGATAAAGGGGAGTTTAATATGGGGTAACGTGATATAGCCCGTCTGGGATAATACAACCACAGCAGCCAGGCCAATACCGACGACAAATGTAACCACTTTTACTATTGATTTTTGTGTTGGTAATGGTGTTGGTCCCGACATCGCTGATTCTTTATTAGTCTATCACCTACTATTATCTTACCACAGTTCGATCCTTAATTAAAGTAAAGATAGTTTAAATCTGTTTCGAATAACCGCGGGACGACTCTTTTTTTTGGCAGCGCCACCCCGCACATTCCTCGACAAGCTCGGAATTGCGGGGCAGGCAGGGATTCGGTTGAAACCCTATTTATTAATATTATATTTTATAATTGTAGCCCTTATTGGAAAATGTTGGAATCAAATCGTTGGAGAAATACGAAGGTTCTCTGAATTTACGGTAGCACTGGGGGTGGCTACCGCATGAGTTTAGCGGTCTACGACGGATTGTAAAATGGGACACAGTGTGTCCCGGTGTCTTGGCACCACACTGTAAAAATAATCCCTAGCCACCAAAACAAACTCACAATTGTGAGAAAAATGACCAGCTTTCTAAAAAGCCCCGAAGACTTTATTGAACCCAGAAAGGTAAATGCGACTGCGAAGCCAGTAAGGAAAATAACCGGCCACATACCAGAAAAAAACCCAAATCCTCCGGGCTCACCCTGAAATGCGGTGATTGTCAGAAAAATGAGGGCACCGATTGTGGTCGTAAAGCCTGTCCAGAGCGGAGCAAAAAGTAAACGTGCCTTTTTTGGCACAGCCACATCGGTAATTTTTTCTTTACCCAATCTCTCTGCCCGTATCGTTCTAAAAAAACCAAGAAACCATCGCACGCCAAAGAATGATCCATAAGCCCCTATGACACCTAGTATAATAAACAACAATGGTTCGGCATTAACCTTTACACCCACATCAATAAGCACGTACATGGCTACAGCGCTTAGGAACAACACCCCAAACCCAACAATTACGCTAGCAACAAGTAGTAAAAGCAACTTAAATATTTTTTTCATATGCCAATTATACCACCACCCTAATGCAAAGAGAAGGGCGCGCGGCGCGGTGATTTCGGAGAAAGTGGGTTTTGGTAGCCCCACGGGGAGTCGAACCCCGGTTACATGGCTGAGAACCATGCGTCCTAGCCGCTAGACGATGAGGCCATAAGTTTAAACCTCTTCCTTAATAGTCCCGATTTTTTTATTTGATGTTCTCGTTTAAGAGCTAGTGATTTATTTGCGTATTCCTCGCGTGTTACCAATTTAAATGGCACAGAGCTTTTTGTCGAACTTACCTTACCAGCATTATGCTCACCAATCCTTCTTGATACATCTGAAGACATCCCGATATATAATCTCTGATTTTTCAAGCTTTGCAGTATATAGACGTAGTACATAATGGTTGCCCGGCAAAGCCGGGTCCGGCTCCGCCGGAAGAACCTAGTGTCCTGGACCAGGCTAGACGATAGCGGCATGCACTTTCTATTTAGTTGTCGCCGGACCACAAATCGACGGACCAGAAAATGTGCCCATCGATTCTATGGCCGGCCACTGAAAAAATCAAGGCCGGCCCGGTGGTGATATTAGTATTTAAACCATCCGACTGGTTTTGTCGGTGTTGACCAGGATTCCGGCTAGCATACTCCACATACCTAGCAGGAGGTAGAAGACTGGGTCAGCAAATAGCTCCAAATCGCTAACTTGATCGATCAGGCCCCACTGGGTGAAAAAGGCCAGAATGGCGCAGACTAAACCGAACCAGAAAAAAACCTTGCCGAGAACGTTCATATCGAGTTTCCACATGTCTATCACCTCCTTTCAAATATGGGTTTTATGTTGATGTGAATAAGTATACCATCTTTTGGGGCGGTTGTCACGGCGCCATCAGCCCAATTGGGCCATTTTCCCGACCACGATAGCCTGCTCAACGTAGCGGTTCGAGTAACCCCATTCATTATCATACCAGGCCGCCACCTTAACCAGGTCGCCATCGATCACGTTCGTCAGTAGCAGGTCGACAATAGCTGAGGCGGGGTGGCCTTTAAAATCGGACGACACCAGCGGTTGGTCAGACCAGACCAGCACGCCATTCATCTCCGGTTTGGCCGCCCAGGATTTAAACGCCGCGTTGACTTCGTCAATACTGGTCTTTCTTTTGGTGACAAAGGTGAAATCGGTAAACGACACGGTCAGGGTCGGGACCCGCAAAGCATAACCGTCGAACAGGCCCTTTAATTCAGGTAACACCTCCCCAGTGGAAACAGCCGCGCCGGAAGTGGTCGGGACAATGTTTTGCGCCGCCGCTCGGGCCCGACGCAAATCTGGGTGTAGAGGTGGGACCGGACCGTCAACCAGATTTTGTTCGGCGGTATAGGAGTGAATGGTAGTCATGGATGCTTTGAGTACCCCAAATTCCTTAACCATCACTTTAGCCACCGGCGCCACGCAGTTGGTGGTGCAAGAAGCGTTAGAAATTACATCATCGCCTTTATTCATCTCCGCGTTGACGCCCAAGAGATAGGTCTGGACATCCCCACCTTTGGTTGGCGCGGACACGATTACACGCTTCGCCCCGGCAGTCAGGTGAACTCGAGCGGCACCATCCTTGGTAAAGCGGCCGGTTGACTCCAGCACCACGTCAACCTGTAGTTCTTTCCAGGGTAGCTCGGCCGGTTCTTTAATCGACAGGAATTTAATCCGCCGCCCACCGACCACTAAATTATCACCCTCCACCGCGACCGTCCGGTGATACGGGCCATAGGCGGTGTCATAGCGAAGCAAATGCGCCATCACATCTAGACTGCCCAGATCGTTAATCGCCACAACTTCCAGTTCCGGTTTTTCCATGGCGATCTTAAAAGCATTCCGGCCAATCCGCCCAAAACCGTTAATGGCAATACGGATGGGGCGAGTAGATTTAGACATATTTTTTCTCCACGTTATTGATTAAAGACATAAATGGCTCCGGTTTAAGGCTGGCCGTACCGACTAGGGCGCCATGAAAACCGCCTGGTTTAACGTAAGTGGTGACATTTTTAGCGTCGACACTGCCGCCGTATATTACCCGCACCTGGTCGGTCACCAGCTTGGCGCTGTATTGGTCAATCAGCGTCTGCTCAATAAATTGGCGCATAGTCTCAGCTAATTTCGGATCGGCCGGGCGGCCGGTCCCGATCGCCCAAATTGGTTCGTAGGCCAGGTAAATGGGTTGCGACAGGGTGGAAATATTCTCGCAAGCCGTCAGGATTTGCCGCCCGATTACTTTTTCCTGTTCGTCCCGGTCGCGTTCGGCTGCGCTTTCGCCGACGCACAGGATCGGAGTCAAACCGTGACCAATCGCATTCCTTAATTTACTGGCTACCATGGCATCGGTTTCGCCAAGATTCTGCCGCCGTTCGGAGTGTCCGATAATCACATACTTAACCTTTGTCTCGGCCAGATCCAATGGTGATATTTCGCCGGTGTAGGCACCGCGATCACTCCAAAACATATCCTGGGCCCCAAGTTTGATCGGACTAGTCCCGAGCACCGCGCTGACCGCCGCCAGTGCGGTGAATGACGGGCACAACACTAACTCGACTGCTTCCGACAAACTAGTTAGCCCGGCTCGAAGATCAGTCGTGGCCGCAATTGATTCCCGTTGACTAAGTTGCATTTTCCAGTTGGCAGCAATCAGTGGTTTCGGATTAATAACGACGGGCATAATTTATGACGATTCAGTTGGTAAGTTACCGGCGGTTGATTCAGCCAGCTGGTGATTTTCTTCCGTCACCACCACCGGCACAACTGGGTTCAATAAATGTTGTAGATTTTCATCGCGATTTAATTGTTCATAATCGGGCAATTCACGGACATGACTAAGTCCCAGGAAGCGCATGAAGTCGAGGGTGACCTGATAAGTTGATTGCAGCTTGTCTTTATGCTGTTTCGCCTCGACCAAACCTTTAATCATTAGGTTGCGTAAAATCAAGGCGCAGTTGACGCCCCGGATGGTGTCCAGTTGGATTTTAGAAATCGGCCCGCGGTAGGCAATAATGGTGAGGGTTTCCAGGGCTGGACGGGTCAGCTCACCGGCTTGTTCTTCCTTCAGAAAATCGGTGATGATTTTACTATTTAACGGGCTGGTCACCAGTTGCACCTGGGCGCCATGGCGCAAGACATGAATACCGCTGTCATCCTCATTCCATTTTTCAGCCAAATCCGCCAAGGCCGATTCGACTTCGGCCGTTTCACTCTTCAGTAATTCGGCTAATCGCCGCACCGTTAATGGCCGTGGTGAAGCCAGCAACAAGCTTTCAATTTTTCCACGTAAGATCATAATTTATTAACCATCGATATTTCTGCTGGTTGATCGGCGCTGACGGCCACGGCCATATTACCGGTCTGACGGTCCTGATCAAGGTCGATATTTCGCTGTTTAACCAGCTCCAGTAAGGCTAAAAAGGTAATGATTATTTCTGTCCGGTTTTTGGCTTTTTTGAGCAGGGCGTGGAAATCAGTCTGTTTTTGCACCAGCACATATTCGTATATCTGCCGGATCTTTTCCCGAATGTTAATGGTCCGGATAATAACCGTCTGCGGTAATTGTAGCACGGGTTCAAGCTGATGGAGAACACTGCGCCATAAGTCCGCTAAATCGGTCCGGGAAATCTTCTCCGGCGGGTTAAAAATTGGTTCGAATTGGGCGTAGCCATCCCGCGCATAAGACACTTTATGGCGATTCCACAGCTTGGCCACCTGCTTAGCCGCCTCGACAAAAGCCCGATACATCTTCAGCTGGCGCTCCAGCTCCAGACCGACATCATCATCGGGCAAAGTTTGGCTCGGTACCATCGCCCGTGACTTGATGTACAGGAGTTTAGCGGCCACGACCAGGAAATCGGCCAATTCTTCGATCGGCAGTTCGGTCATCTTCTGGAGTTCGGAAATATACTGCTCCGTCACCTGCGCCAAGGCGATCTGAGTGATATCGAGCTGTTCCTGTTCGATTAACGACAGCAGTAACTCAAGCGGACCGTTGAAAGTGGCAACGTGGACATTACGCATCCCGTTAGAAACCTAACTTGCTAAGAATGTTAAATTTTGACATTAAGATTAATTAAAGAGGAAGTTTCTAACGGGAGCATTATGAAGTTTTTATTTTCATTTTGGTTATTAGCACAATATTTATTTTCCCTCAGCCGGGAAAAGGCTCTTTGGCCGTTGAGACCCTTCCGCCCGATCAAGTCGGGCGTTAGTGATTCTAATGTCTCATGTTGATGAGCAGAACGAATCATATCGGTTATTGTCGAGAATTAATATCAATGTGTATTGCTGAGTCCCTCACGTGAGCTCGGGATAAACTCCGCGAAGCATCTCGGCCGGACAATGGTTTCTTCCGGGCTGAGACCCTTCGCGGAGCTCAGGGATACATGGTTTGTAAAGTTTATATGGTGATTAATTTTCCAGTAGTGCTGAGTCCCTCACGAGAGCTCGGGATAAACTCCGCGAAGCATCTCGGCCGGATAAATCATTCCATTCGGGATTCATCGATTCAATCAGTTTAATTTTCTTCCGTCGCATCCAGCCTTTAATAATTCGCTCAGCGTCAGCGGCTTCGGTTGGGGTTGGAAATCCTTCTGCATAGATGACTTTATTGACATGATATCTGGCCGTAAAGCTCGGGACGACTTTTTGTCGGTGTTCTTCGATGCGCTCTTTGCCTCGACCGGTCATGCCAGTATACAACACCCGGTTGTAATTATTCGTCATGATATAGACGTAGTACGTTCTGTCCATGTTCATTCTGGCCGAGACCCTTCCCCCTCGCCAAGCTCGAGGTCAGGGATACGGTTTTCCTGTCTAGGCATTATTTTTTCTTAGCGGCTTCGGACACAGCGCCAACCTGTGGTTCTTCCGCTTTTAAGTAGTCCTTAACTTTCACCCGGATAGATTCAGTAAAACTACCGGCGCCAAATAGCATTTTTTCGGTCTTCATTAAGCTTTTGTCGAGCACGACGCCGAGTTTATGTAGTTTACCGAATGGCGTCAGGGCTCCGGGTTTCACTTTCATTTCGCGGGCCATATCCGATTCTTTGGCCAAAGTAACTTTCTTGACACCTAAAAGTTTTTGCAGGGCTTTTAAGTCCAGCCGCCGATGGGCGGGCAGTAACACAAGTTTATATTCCCGGTCAGCTTTGATCAGCAATGTTTTAACAATCCCATTCAATTTAACCTTAAGCGTTTGGGCCAGATCATAAACAGTAAAAACAGTTTTATGCGGGACCACCTCGTTTTTAATCTTGAGTTTAGTTAAGTAATTGGTGACTTTTACGGGGATGGGCATAGGTTTATCGTTTAAATGGTAAGCGTTGTTGTTGGCCGAGACTGGCTCGGGCGACGCGGCGACCGAGCGGAGTTAATTTTACTTCTTCGATGAACCACTTAGCCGGGGTGCGGCGTCCGAAACCGATCATTAACCCGCGTTCAATTAACCTTTCCAGGGACACCGTGATGCTGTCGATGGCGGCCTGCTTAGCTGGACGTTTGGCATAATATTTTGTTAAGGGCGGGCGCGGTACCCGGACTTTGGGATACTGATAGCACTCGCGGAGAATGTATCGTTGGAGTGCGGACAGTCTCATACAGGGCTACGTTTTTTAGTGGTCGGTTTAATCTGGATATGAGCTTCCCGCAAGGCTGACGGCGGCAGTTCGCTCGGCGCGCCCATCATTAAATCTCGGCCATCGCCGGTTTTCGGGAAAGCAATAACTTCGCGGATATTCGGCTCCTGGCAAAGAATCATTACAATTCGGTCCAGTCCCGGGGCGATCCCACCATGCGGGGGAACGCCATGAGAAAAAGCGGTTAGCATGTGGCCAAAGCGGCTATCAATTTCCGCCTCAGATAATTTCAACAGACGGAAAATTTTCCGTTGCAGTTCCTGATCATGGATTCGAATCGACCCGCCGGCGATTTCGAAACCATTGCAGACAAAATCATATTGTTTGGCTTTAACCTTGGCTGGGTCGCTGTCCAGTAATGACAGATCTTCGTCTTTCGGGGCGGTAAATAAGTGATGGACTGGGACCAGCTTTTTCTCCGTAGCCGAATACTCCAACAGCGGAAAATCAACGATAAAGCAAAACCCCAGCTCATTGTCATCTTTCTTGTTCTGGCGGATATCCGGTTTATCAGTCCCCCATTTCTTCATCGCCTCGGTGTAGCTGATCCGCGGAAACGGACTCTGGGTAATGTGTTTATCCGGAAATAATTTCTTAATCAAGGCGGTAAACAATTCTTCGGTCAGTTGCAGTACATCGGCCTCCTCTACAAACGACATTTCCAAGTCCAGCTGGGTAAATTCCGGCTGACGGTCGCCGCGCTGGTCTTCATCACGAAAGCAACGAGCAATTTGAAAGTATCGCTCCATCCCGCCGACCATTAATAACTGCTTAAACTGCTGGGGGCTTTGCGGCAAGGTGTAAAATTTTCCCGGGTGCTGGCGCGACGGCACGATGAATTCGCGGGCGCCTTCCGGCGTGCCTTTGGTAATATACGGTGTTTCGATTTCCACGAATCCCTGACCATCTAGCCAATCGCGGATAAACTTTATGACGTGGTGGCGAGTGCGAATATTGTGCTGCATCCGCGCGCTCCGTAAATCCAGATAGCGGTATTTTAAACGTGCCTCTTCAGTAATTGCCCGCGTCTGATCAAGTGGAAATGGCGGAGTGGCGGCTTGGGACAGGATAATCAGCTGCCGGGCTTGAATTTCGACGGTGCCAGTCGGTATTTTCGGATTAACATTTTTTGCCGTCCGGGCCACAACTTGACCGGTGATGTTAACTACAAATTCATCACGGAGTGTTTTGGCCAATTTGTAATCCGGACACTCGCCGGGCACAAACACCACCTGGACCTGACCGCTGCGATCGCGTAAATGGACAAAAATAATCTTGCCCATGTCGCGACGGACATGGACCCAACCCTTCAGGGTGACGGATTTATTCAGGTGTGACGGGGTATCGACCGCCAGGATTCGAGTGTTCACAATTATTATTTGGGAATCAGTTCTCGAGGCTTAGACTATACCATTTTTTCGATCGCCGAGCAACTGTTCGCGTCGTGACCACCGGCGAGCAATGACAAATAAAGTCGCGGCAATTAATCCACCCAGCAGGTTAAAAAACAAATCCCGGGGCGAATCAAACGGACCCTGAACTCGGTGGGTGTTGAACAAGATATCCCCCAGCCATTCGCTAACTTCGTACATGGCGCTGACGAACTGGCCGACCAGGAAACCTAACCATAAATACATTCGCCATAATTCCGGCGCCGCAGTTGACCGCCAGTTTAGATACAGGTCGATAAACAAAGCGCTGGCAGCCAATCCACCAATCCCATGAGTTAAGCGATCCCACCACCAATAGCTGGCGTAAAAATGTTGAAAATTGCCAAGCGCGTCCAGCCAAATCGCCGCCAAGACGGTAGCGATTACTATCATCGACAGTCGCCGGCCCCGCCGGTTTAGCCAAGCATGCAACCAGATTATCACCAGCGTCACCCCGACATTAGTCAGTGCCAAGGCGCGTTGTCGCGCTCCGGTGTCATAGTTGGTAAACAACTCCACCATCAATAAACTCATTTGTAGTAGGATTATGATGATGATTATTATCCGCGGTGATTTCATATCGGTTTAGGTCGCATTAGTGGTCGATGAAAATATTTTTGACGCAGCCGCCATTTTTGTAATTCTTCGACCAGTATAATCGGGGCTACTCCCATGGCCACCAATAACCAGTCGCTGATGCTCAGGGGCGCAACTTGGAATAACTTGGATAGCGGGGGTACGTAAAGGATGAGGACTTGCATCGTCGCCACCACCACGAAAGCTACAAATAAACTGGGATTCGGAGCGGACAAGGAAAAGGTCGAGCGGATAGACGACCGGACGGTCATGGCCAGAACCCATTGGCCGAAGGCGATAGTGGTTAGGGTCAGGGCGAATATTTCATTGGCCGTCCGACCAGTCTGACGACCATAAATAAAAATCGCTAAGCTGCTCAGGGCTAAAGTCAGAGCAATGACCACAATCCGCTGCCAAATTTGCCGGCTGATGATCGGCGCCTGCGGATTATGCGGTTTTTCACGGATGGCCAGCGGGCTGACCGGCTCGCGCGCCAAAGCAATACCTAAAAATGGATCGGTCAAAGCGTTCAACCAGATAATTTGGGTGGGCAGCAATGGCAACGGCAAGCCGCTCAGCAGGGCGATCACAATCAATCCCAACTCGCCAAAATTCGAGGCCAATAAATATACCAGCGCCCGCCGGATATTACGGTATATTCGCCGGCCTTCAACAATGGCCGCAACGATACTGTCATAGTTGCCGTCAACTAGCAAAACGTCGGCCGCTTCCTTGGCGGCGTCACTTGACTGTCGACCGACGGCAATTCCCACATCGGCTTCCATCAGCGCCGGCGCGTCATTGATGCCATCGCCGGTCATGGCCACAATTTGTCCGGATTGCTTCAGTAACTTAGCGATCCGAAGTTTATGTTCGGGTGTTAAACGGGTGGCGATTTTAACCGTGGCTAGTCGCTGAATTAACTGCTGGTCGGGCAGCTGGGTCATTTCACTGCCGTCTAAAAGCTGGTCGGGGGTGGTGGTGACCAGGCCGACTTTTCGCCCGATGGCAATGCCGGTTTGCTGGTAGTCGCCGGTTAGCATGATGGTACGAACACCCGCCTGTTGCATGGCCTGTAAGGCGGCTGGCGCTTCGGGACGAATTGCGTCGGCCATACCGAACAGCCCCACCAGGGTGAAATTCTGACCAAATTCGTTCGGCCGCAAGGGATCGGGCGGCTGTTGCCAATCGACCGTGGCGGCGGCTAAACCGCGCAGGCCCTGTCGAGCCCAATCTTCAAAAACTTTCATGATCGCCTGGCGCTGGTCTGGATTTAATGGTTTTACGCCGTTGGCCGTCCAGACTGAGTGGCAGTGATCAAGGACTTCGGCTGGCGCGCCTTTGAGCGTGCCTAGAATGCCGCCCTCCCGTCGATGCCAGGTGACCATGTGTTTAACACTTGTATCAAACGGGATTTCCCCTAAGCGTGGATGCAATGCCTCCAGTTCGCTGGTAGTCCAGCCTCCCTTGGCGGCCGCGACCAATAAAGCCAGCTCGGTCGGATCGCCGATCGGTCGGATTTGTTTATCAAGTCCCTGGATAAAACGGCTGTCGTTATTTAGCGCGCCCAGCCGCAGGAGCAGACTCAGGCCAGTTTCTTCCTTGGCGGAAACCGCTTGATTCTCATGAAAGAAATCTCCGTGGCGATCATATCCCCGGCCATTGACGGTGTAGTGACGATGATCGACCCATAATCTTTCAACCATCATCTCGCCATAAGTTAAAGTTCCGGTTTTATCCGTGGCGACCACCGTCACCGCCCCCAGAGTTTCCACCGCCATTAACTTTCTGACGATGGCTTGCCGTTTGGCCATCGCCCACATCCCCCAGGCCATGGCCATGGTGATTACTACCGGCAGACCTTCAGGAATAACCGAGACGATTAAACTAACGGTCAATAAGAAGACCGCATCGAGTGGCAAATGGCGAATCAGGCCCAGACCAAAGAGCAGTCCGCCTAGTACAATGGTGGCCACAAATAACCGGCGTGAAAAACTGCCGAGGCGACGTTGAAACGGCGTCCCGGCTTCGGTAATCCCTTCCAGGCTGGTCACAATTCCGCCGTAACGCGTTTGGGCTCCGACCGCGGTTACAATAATTCGTCCCCGCCCCCCAATTACCGTGGTGCCCCGCCAGCCCATGTTGGTTTGTTCCTGGAGCATGGTCCGGGCGGGCAATGGCTCAGTGGTTTTTACCACTGGCAACGATTCACCGGTTAAAGTAGATTCGTCGACCCGAACATTAACCAGTTCGACCCAGCGCCCATCAGCCGGCAGACGATCGCCGGTGTCCACCACCACTAAATCTCCCACCACGATATCATCAGCCGGCACGTTTAATTCTTGCCCGTCGCGGATCACATGGGCTTCAGTCGTGCCTAGGTGGAGCAGCTTCAGCACCGCCCGGTCCGATTGTCGTTCCTGACGCCAACCGATCAGGGCATTAAATAAAACAACCATCAGAATAACCGATCCGTCGCGCCACTCGCGCAAGAAAAAAGACACCACCACGGCCACAATTAAAATCGCTACCAGTGGGCTGCGTAGTTGATTGGCAAATACCCGCCAGCCACTCGGCAAATGGGGAGGTGGCAAGCGATTTGTTCCGTACTGGCGACGCATTTCTGCCACCGTCGCGGCCTGGCGCCCCTGCAGGCTGGTGTTCAAAGACCGGACGATGGTTTCGATCAGATCACTATGCCAAGTTGAGGTCACAGCCATGTCTAACTAATTAAGTGGATAATGGTCAAAATCCCTGACCCCGTCATTATAATTAATGTCCCCCAAGCGACTATTCGCACCACCGGCGGACTGCGGTGGTCACCCACAACCTCCGGACGATCGGCCAGCCGTAACATGTACCAGATTATAATCGGGGCCAGTAAACCGTTAATGACGGCGGCCATGATTAAAAACCGGATCGGTGAAATTCCACTGGCAGTCATTAACGCGCCGACCACAATCGCCGCGGCAATGATCAGGTAAAAACCGCGGGCTTGGTTAAAACGCTTGCTCAGCCCCTCCGACCAATTAAACACCTCGGCTAAAGCGTAAGCGGCTGAACCGGCCAAAATCGGGACGGCCAACAAACCAGTGCCAATTACCCCCAAGGCAAACAAACCAAAGGTCAGGGAACCGGCTAGTGGCCTTAAAGCGTCAGCCGCCTGGGCGGCCGAGATAATGGTGGTAATGCCCGCCTGATGGAGCGTTCCGGCGGTTACCACAATAATGAAGAACATGATCAGGTTGGAATAGAGCATGCCGACCACGGTGTCCCAGCGCATCCGCCGTAGCCAAGCACCCATTTTGGGATGAGCACGGTGATTTACTTTAATCGCCAAATTCTCCTCTTCGACCTCTTCGGCCGCTTGCCAAAAAAATAAATAAGGGGAAATGGTGGTTCCTAGGATGCCGGTGATTAGTATCCAGACTGCTCCGCCGCTAGGAATATTTGGAATGATGGTGGCGTGAATTATTGATCCCCAGTCCTGTTTAGTGACAAAGGCGGTGATCACGTAAGCAAACAATGCCAGCGTCAGCCATTTTAAAATATTGGCGTAACGGGCATAGGTGACTAGCACTTCCAGGCTGATAATAATCCCCGCAAACAGGATGATATATAAAGCCAACGGACCAGGTATGACTAATTGTGCGACCGCGGCCATAGCGCTCAAGTCAGCGCCGATATTAACCACGTTAGCGACTAATAACCCGAGCGATAACCACAGGGCTACCCGGCGCGAGATATGCTGACTGATGATTTTAGCTAAGCCCTGGCGAGTGACTAGTCCGAGGCGGGCGGAAATTTCCTGGACCGCCATCATTAACGGGGTGGTAAACCAAGCCAGCCATAAGAAGCCATAACCGAATTGCGCTCCGGTTTGCGAGTAGGTCATTATTCCGGACGGGTCATCATCCGAGGCGCCGGTGATTACTCCGGGGCCGATTCGTCGCAAATATTTTTTTAGGTGAAACATGGATCAGGCCGTTTGCCGTTGGGCTTCCCGCCGATAAAACCAGCGTTTAACTAATTCTACCAAGCCTAGATAAACTACGACATAGGCACCGAGAATCAGTAAGATAAACCAAGGTAGCCGGGCTAATCCAAACAGCTGGCCGAGAGACGTGATTGGCAGTAGCCAGGCGATTACGACGGCCGCTAGGGTGGATAGTGTTAACCAGTTACTGGGCCGGCTGCGGAATGGTGACAACCGAGTGCGAATGACATAAATGACCAGTACCTGAGTGGCGATCGATTCAATAAACCAGCCGGTCTGGAACTGGGCTTGAGCCTGACTGAAGAACCACCACATCAAACCAAAGGTGGCAAAATCGAAAATTGAGCTGATCGGGCCGAAAGTCAACATAAATCGCCGGATGTATTTTATGTCCCAGACGGTCGGCTTGGTCACGGCTGACTGATCAACCGCGTCAGTTGATAAAGTCAACTGCGAGGCGTCATATATAAAGTTGTTTAACAGCACCTGGGTCGGCAACATGGGCAGGAACGGCAGAAAACCGGAGGCCACCACCATTGAAAACATATTGCCGAAATTTGAACTTAAACCCATTTGAATATATTTTAAAGAATTTTGGAAAGTTTTTCGTCCTTCAATCACCCCGTCCCGCAAGACCCGCAAGCTTTGGCGCATTAAAATTATATCGGCCGTCTCCTTGGCCACGTCGACGGCGTTGTTGACGGACACTCCGACATCGGCCGCTTTCAGCGCGGGTGTGTCGTTGATTCCATCACCTAAAAAGCCAACGACTTTGCCGGCCCGATGCAGCGCGGCAATGATATCTTCCTTTTGTTTGGGGTTAATCCGCGCGAAGACAGTATTACCGAGCACGGCTCGCTGCAATTCTACTTCGTTCAGCCGCTCCAATTCCACTCCAGTAATTGCCCCTTTCAGTGGAATGTCGATATCCCGGCAAATTTTTTGCGTCAGCAATTCGCTGTCGCCGGTTAAAATTTTTACTTCTACCCCAAGTTGTTCGAGGTTATCAATCGCTTCCCGGGCAGTCGCTTTCGGCGGATCTAGTAAAGCCACGAATCCCAGAAAAGTGAGGTTAGTTTCAACTTCCTTTTCATAAACCGGCGCAATGGGGATTGAATTCTTGACCGCCACCGCCAAAACCTTGTATCCCTCTTGACTTAAAGCCGCATATTGCTGTTCGATCTTTTGTTTAATGGCTGCATTAATCGGCTCAGTCGCCCGGCCGCGCTGATAATCGGTACAGATTGGGAATATTGCTTCGGGCGCTCCTTTGGTCAGCAGCCGGCGCTGGTCGTCGGCATGGACCACAACCGACTCACGGCGGCGTTCAAAATCAAAAGGAATTTCGTCAATTTTTTCAACCCCGGAAATGTCCAGGGCTCGATAATCCTTAACCGCCTGGTCAAGTGGATTCGGCACTCCGGTATGAAAGAAACTGGTTAAGTAAGCATCGCGTAATACTAGCTCGGAACTTTGACCGGCACCATCAATATACTTTACTACCACGATTCGATTTTCCGTTAAGGTGCCGGTTTTATCCGTACACAGCACGTCCATCCGGCCGAAATTTTGGATAGCCGGCAAATGTTTAACAATCACCTCTTGTTTTGACATCCGGACCGCTCCGCGGCTTAGTGAGACGGTGATGACCACTGGCAGCAATTCCGGTGTTAAGCCGATGGCGATGGCGATAGCGAAAATGAAAGATTCGAAGATGCCACGGTGAGCGAAGGTGTTGGCTAGAAATACTACTGCCACCATGATCATCGTTACTTTCATTAGGAACCAACTAAATTGTTTAATGCTTCGTTCAAAATCAGTGGTTGGCTCAGCGCTGGACAAACGTTCCGCGATTTTTCCATATTGTGTCTGTGGCCCGGTGGCCGTGATTTCCATGTAAGCGTAGCCGGTCACCACGCTGGTGCCCATGAAGACGGCATCAGATTGATCAAGCTGAAGCGGTTGATCATGATTTGAGCCGGGCTGGTGTAGCTTCTCCACCGGCATGGATTCGCCAGTCAGGGCCGATTGATTAACGAATAAGTCTTTACTTTCAACCAAATAGCCATCAGCTGGGATGACATTCCCCGCTGACAGAAAAACAATATCACCGGGGACGATATTTTTTAAAACTATATCTTGTTGGTGACCATCACGAATTACCACCGTGGTGGTGACGACCTTGGCGATTAATTCCTCGACGGCTTTTTCCGAGCGATAAGTATTAACAAAATCCAAAACAACCGACAGCCCAACCATAAAAAGTAAAATTGTGGCGTTGGTTTTCTGGCCGACGATAAAGGATATGATCGAGGCAGCAATAATCACCCATAGCAGTGGGCTGTTGAATTTGCCAATGAAAGCCAGTAGCGGTCGCATCTTCTTTTTAGATGCGACCGAATTGGGTCCGAATTTACCTAAACGCGCCGCGGCTTCAGCCGCAGTTAAACCAGTTAAACCGAAGGGTAAAATGTCTTTATTTTTATCGTTTGGCACAATCAATTAATCAGTCAATGACGGTGCTAAGTATAACATAAAAATAGCCTAATTTCAGCCATTTTATTATTAATTACAGTCCACCCGAGATGCTGGATGGGCGGTCCATAAAATTCAGCCGATAGATACGAACGACTGACTCTAAAGGATAAAAACCGCGCTGGCCACAATGCAGGTCCATAAACCGTTTTTATCTCCGAGCGCTGACTGCGTGATGTTAGTGGTTTGGACAATTTTACCCGACATTTTATAAATCTTCTCCCGCTCGTCCCAATCGGTATCTGGATTAAAGTTTATACCCATGGTTGAAGCCAGCATCGTAGCGGCTAAATCTTCGGCATACTCCCCCGCTTTATCATCGGTTTCGCCGAACGAATGATGTTCGGATAAATACCCATACATGTTTTCTTTATCGGCTGGGCGCGCTAAACCGATCGAAGCGGCCAGCAAGCGGTTCGGTTCGTTGGTTTCATTGCGGGCCATGACGCAAAAAGTAACCTGCCCCGGCATTAATTGTTTAAGGCCTTCTTCGCGAGTGATACGTTTGCACAGTGGCGGAAAGATACTGGAGACATGAACCAGGTTAAAGCGTTCGATCCCGGCGTCGCGTAGCGCAGACTCGAAAGCTGATAATTTTTCCTTGTGATGACCCACCCCTTTGGTAAAAAACATCATCCGCGGAATAAAAAAACCAGGTTGAACATTAACTGGTTCAGCGGGGGCGATCGGAACATTCGGGGTTATTGGCGACATATTTTAACTTTAAAGTTCGTTACAAAACTAGATCATTATAACAAAACTGCCCAGCGCTACAAGTGGGACTTAGTCTGGGTTTATTTGGTGAGCCCAGGAGGACTCGTGTCCTTGGCAGCGGCGACTTGCCACCGGCAACTCGCCGGACGCTCAAGCGTCACTTCCGCTTGCTCTCGCTCCTGCCCTTCTCGTCCTCTGGCCTTGCTTTAGTATTCGTCACGCATTCGCGTGACTTGTTTAAATGGTGAGCCCAGGAGGACTCGAACCTCCAACCCTCTGCTTAAAAGGCAGATGCTCTACCATTGAGCTATGGGCCCATTATTTAAATCGATGGTATCACTTACTATTCAGCGTCCGACCCATTGAGTCCCGACACCTCCTTCGAAAGTCGGGTCGGGATCCCGATATCCCGCCCAAGCGGGGTCATCGGGACTATGGGCCCAGGATTTTTAAAACAGACACAGTCTAGCAGTAATTTTGGATTTAATCAACCCTATTTCTGCGCCCGCTCGATTAGCTTAAAAAAAACCTCGCGGGTGGTTTCGACGTCAACCAGCGCCCGGTGAGCTGATGGCTGAGGAATTTTTAGGTAGGCGGCAACATTGCTCAGTCGATAGGAGGCCAAAAACAGATAGCGCTTAGCGATTTCCAGGGTATCAAGGACTTGATTAGTTAAAACTGGCTGTCCTAGTCGTTTTAAATGTTCATTAATAAAGCCGACATCAAATGGGGCGTTATGAGCAACAATTATCGCATCACCAATAAAATCCACTAATTCGGGAATAACCTGATTGGCCGGACGGCCATCGCGGTCCAGGTCAGCCTGGGTAATGCCGTGCACGCGCTGGGCATCGGCGTCCATTGGCCGAGTCGGTTTAACAAGATGGACGAATTGATCAACCACTTGCCGGCCGCGGACTTTCTGGGCGCCAATTTCAATTACTTCATGGCCCCGTTCAGCTTCCAAGCCGGTAGTTTCCACGTCTAAAACGACAAATTCGTTGACCGCCAGGTTATTCATACCGTCGAAGTATACGCCGCGGCCGGACATGATTCAAGCCGCCAACCCGTGTGGACAAATCGCGGGGAAAACCTGGGTATGGTTGACATTGCTCAGTCACCGCCGCTCCGGTACAATGTCAAAGCTATGGCCGAGGAAAAAACCGCCACCGAAATTAAACTGCCGCCACATAGCCTGGAAGCTGAACAGGCGGTGCTGGGTTCGCTACTAATCGACAAAGATGCGGTCATTCGCATTGCTGACCAGTTACTGGCTGACGATTTTTACGCCGATAAGCACCGCTTTATATACGACGCGATGCTGGCCTTGTATCAACGCCACGATCCGATCGACATTGTGTCGCTGTCAAATATTTTACAGGAACGCGAGCAGCTGGACATGGTCGGCAACCGGAGTTATCTGGTGTCATTGTCGAATGCGGTTCCGACCGCCGCCAACGTCACCCAGTACGCCAGCATCGTGGCTAAGAAATCAACCTTACGCCGACTGCAGTCAGCGGCCACCACCATCCTCCAATTGGGTCAGGAAGAAAGTGATGACGTCACTAATCTGCTCGATAAATCGGAGCAGACGCTGTTCGCCGTTTCGCAACGTTATCTCAAGCAGAACTTCATCAATATCCGCGACGTGCTGGATGAGACATTCGAGCGGATTGACCGCTTACATAAAGATAGCGGCCAGTTGCGCGGTGTTTCGACTGGTTTTAGCGCTTTAGATAACATGCTTGGTGGTTTACAAAAATCTGATTTGATAATCATCGCCGCCCGGCCGAGTGTCGGTAAAACTTCACTGGCCCTAGACATGGCTCGCCATGTGGCCACCAAAGAAAAAGTCGCAGTTGGAATATTTTCGCTGGAAATGTCAAAGGAGCAACTGGTTGATCGGCTGCTCGTCTCCCAGGCCAATATTGATCTGTGGAAAATGCGGACCGGCCGGTTAAAAGATGACGAAGATTTTCAACGGATTGGTCACGCTATGGGCGTCCTGGCTGAGGCTTCGATTTACATTGATGATAGCGCCACCGCCAATATCATGGAAATCCGGACTAAGGCCCGCCGGTTGCAGGCTGAACATAAAAACCTCGGACTGTTAGTGATCGACTACTTGCAGCTGATGGAAAGTCGGACCGGTGAAAACCGGACCCAGGAAATTTCCGAAATCACCCGCGGCCTGAAATCTATCGCCCGCGAACTTAACGTTCCAGTTTTAGCCTTGTCACAGTTGTCCCGGGCGGTGGAACAGGAACGTCCGCCGATTCCGAAATTAGCTCACCTGCGCGAGTCCGGCTCGATTGAACAGGACGCCGACGTGGTGCTGTTTATTTATCGCCCAGCGGTCTACAGCAACGACCTGCCCGAAGAACAGCGCAATTTAGCGGAAATTATCATCGCCAAGCATCGTAACGGTCCCACCGGCCGGATTAAGCTGTCATTCGTCGAAACCCGCGCCAGTTTCGACAGCCGTGAAGAGCGATTCGACGTCCCGCCGACTCCCTAGCCGTACCCCCTCACTCCTCCGGTCGTGTGGGGGTAATTTCACTTTCCCCTCAGTCCCCCTTCTGAATAGCCCTCCTTTGTCGAGGAGGGCGTCCCGCCTTTAGCGGGACAGGGAGGTCTCAGAAGGGGGATGTTCGAAGGACAGGGGGGAAGTGATTCTTCGGATATTTTGTGTTACACTTGCTTTCAATAGCCATGTTCAACAAACTCAAGCAATTTAAAGATCTGCGCAGTCAGGCCAAGCAGATGCAGGATGTCCTAGCCCAGGAAACAGTTTACGCCGACAGCGCCGGCGGTAAAGTTCAGGTGGTGATGGACGGTAATCAGCACGTTAATGGAGTGACCATTGACCCAGAGTTGCTGACTCCGGACCGGAAGACTGACGTCGAGCGCGGCGTTCAGGACGCGGTCAACAGTGCCGTCAAAAAAGCCCAGATGGCCATGGCTAAGAAAGCCCGGGAAATGGGCAATCTCAACCTGCCGGGCATGCAATAATGATTCGTATTCCTGAGCACGGCGAAGGATCTCAGCCGGTTGTCGGCTTAATCGGGACTGGAAAATATTAATATGGCCCAATACCCACCCGCCATAGAAAGATTACTGCAAGCCTTAACTGATCTGCCCGGCGTCGGCCCGAAAACGGCCGAGCGTTATGTTTTTTCACTGCTTCGCCGCTCCCCCGCCCGACTTAAGGAATTGGCCGGCGCGATCACCAATTTGCGAAGTAATATCGTCACCTGCTCCCGCTGTCACACTTTCGACGATCATGACCCCTGCCATTTCTGTCGTGATAAACACCGCGACCAAATCAGCATCTGCGTGGTGGCCGACGCGCCAGACGTGATCGCGATTGAGCACACCGGCGTGTATCGCGGCCTGTATCACGTCCTCGGCGGCACAGTTAACGCCATGGAGGGCCAGGGACCGGAACAATTAAAAATAAAAGATCTTATCGACCGGATTCCAAAGGAAAAAATTCAGGAAGTCATTCTGGCTTTAAACCCGGACATTGAAGGCGAAACGACTCTGCTTTATCTCAAGAAAGCGCTGGCGCCCCTAAAAGTAAAAACCACCCAACTGGCCCGCGGGATTCCGACCGGTGGCGATGTCACCTATCTTGATGAGGCGACTTTGGGTGAAGCAATATCACACCGGCAGGTAGCTTAATAATCAAGGTCTCGAGCCGTGTCGAGAGACCGGTGGCGATGTCACCTATCTTGATGAGGCGACTTTGGGTGAAGCAATATCACACCGGCAGGCGGCTTAGATAGCCTTCAATTCAGCCCCCTCCTCTAACGAAGAGGGGTTGGGGGGATGGTCAGGCAAGCCCCCTCCTCAGTTGAGGAGGGGTTGGGGTGGTGCTGAATAATTTTCTGTTTCAGAATATCAATTACACCTAAAACATCCTTCCGGATTTCATCATTTCTTACCCGAATAGTCCAAACACACAATTGCCGCATTATCATTTCCCGTCGACGATCATTTGTCATAGCCAGTTCAGAAAAGTGTGAATCACCATCGACTTCAATAGCTAGCCGTAACTCCGGACAATAAAAATCTACAATATACCGACCAATACTATGTTGTCGGCGGAATTTGTATCCTAAAAGTCGACGACCCTTAAGGTAACGCCAGAGGATATGTTCGGCTGGCGAACGATCATTCCTTAGTCGTCGACGGGTTTGTTTAAGTTGGGGTAAATTGAAAATACGGCGCATAAATTATGCGCCAAGCCACTAGTCGCGCTTAAGATTAATCTCAAGGTCGCTGTTTGTCAACCACCCCTCCACCCCTCCTTGAAAAGGAGGGGCCTACTTATCAGCCCCCTCCTCTAACGAGGAGGGGTTGGGGGGTGGTGAAAATAATCAATCCACCCGACAGCGGACATTACTTATCTAAATAAAGCCACGCTCGGCGAGGCAATTTCACACCGTCAGGCGGCGTAGTTTTTATTTAGTGAAGGTGAAGGTGGAAATAATTTTATTGAAGGTGGATAAATCTTGTTTTGTGCCAATTCCGTTGTAATAAAACTGGACATAGGCATAGCCATTATAAATTGTTACTATCCCGTAACTGCCTGGTGTAACCGCAATGGAGGCGTTGCCCTGGCTAACGGTAGTGAAATTCCAAACCACGTTTGCGGCGCCAACATTTTCAAATGAGGTTGACGTTCGGCCATCGAGGCTAGTGTCCTGCACTGAGATATTCGTACCTGCTAGGCCGGTGGCCTTAATCCAATCACGGGCCGTTGAAGCGCCGTTAAGTTTAGCAACCTCGCTGGAGATCACCCCCAGATCAATATTACTGCTTGTTTCATCACATCCCTCGCCACAGGCCTGGGGCGTCTTGAAAGTAAAATGATAGGTGGTATTGGTATATGTCTTCCAGCCGACAATTAGATCCGGTGCCGTGAAGGCTATTTCGCGAGTAGTAATGACAGGTTTAAGGTTATCGCTTAAACACGATCCTGTTGGTTGCTGATAAATGGTATATTGAATGGTCTCGGCATTTTTCCACGATATATTGGACTTAACCTGCAAACCGCCGCACAGGCCATTTAGCGTTTCCCGTCCTGATAAGATCACAATGGTTGAATATTCATCAGTGACCAAATCCCAAGCAAACAGTCTTTTAACCAGGCCATTATCCACGCCGAACGGAGCGTAGACAAGCTTGGTTCGCTCTGTATTAATGACGGCTTGTCCCCATCCGACTGATGGCCGATCTTGGTACTCATGCCAGTCATGGGAAGTCAGCGAATAGGACCATAAAGTTCCGCAACCGGCATCTGTTTCCGGTGCGATACTGCAAAAATAGAGTTTGTTTCCATGCGAAGGAATGGCAAATTCAGCAACCACAATATCTGCCGCCTCCCGGGTGCTTTCCACTATAGTACGATCCTGTCCATTCGATGTTTCAATGACCCTAGTATCGACACCAAGTGAATTTGAAGATTTGTATCTATTGTTGACAAATTGCTCAACTCGATATGTTTTCCCATTGATAGCATCAGAGACATGGCTATCATCGGCAGTGTTCGTATTAGTCACAGCATTTGTATTCAAAGCAGAATTTATATTTGCCGCAGAATTAACATTCCGATTCGTCAACACCGCATTAGTATTCGCATTCTCATTCTGATTCAACACCCCCTGAACAAACCCAAAATAAATTACCGCCGCGGCGGCTAAAACAGCGAATATAATTGCAATGATGGGGATGGTTTTATTGTTCATATGGGTTTATTTAGTAAAAGTGAAGGTGGAAACCATAGTATCAAACACCTTAATTAAGCCTTCTGATTTTTGCCCTGTTGGCGAAACAGCCAATAACCAGTAAATTGATGTGCCCTTTTTTACGTAATATGACTTACTTGTATTTGCTGGTCCCTCGCAATAAGTCGGTTGTAAATCTTTTTCATATTGCACTTTTGCGTCTAGTCCACCAACCTGACTATCAGAAACAGAGCTGACAATGTCATTGACATCAGCTGTTCCAGCACAAGGCCCATTCACTATTGTTTGTTTCATTTGTGGCGTGAGTTCTTTATTTGTAGAAAACCAAGATGCTAGGGATTCCGTAATATTTTTCTCGATCCGTAAACTTATACTAATATCACCGTCACCGCCATAAACTTCATTACTAACGGTATGCCTGATATAGGGCACGGGATTACTCCCGTGCCCCCGATCCAATACCCAATCCGATGGATATTGGATTGAATATCCGTTATCAGTATTCGTATACGTCTTCCAGCCGGCGGTGGGGTTGGTCAGGGTAAAGTTATCAAGAAAGGCTTCAAAGTCATCGCGAAAGGACTGGTCAATCAGGCCGTCGACCGCGTAACCAATGGAATAAACATAACCGTTAGCGGACAGATAAACTGTGTCGGTATAGTTATTTGAACCAGGTCCGATATCGGGTTTAACCTGACCGGTCAGGCGGTCGGCCGAGATGCCGGCCACCGTACGCTTAGTTTGTTGTGAAGAAACCATGTTTGCCTTGAGGTTGTTTATCTCGCTGGTGAAATTGCTACTGCCAGCTGCGGCCGAGACATCAAATCCCTGGCTGCCTCCGTCACTGTTACAAATTACCGGTGTCGGTCCGGCCGAAACAAAAATATCGCTGCAATTAGTTACATGCCAAGCCGCCGGGTATTTGATGCTGTAGTAATATTTGGCATTGGTATATGTTTTCCAGCCGGTGGTTCGGTTCGTGGTGGAATTAGTATTCGCGGTCGAATTGTTATTCGCGGTCGGATTTACATCAACTACCGCATTAGCATTTTGATTTACCGCCACCGCATTAGTATTTGTATTCGTATTTTCATTCTGATTCAACACCCCCTGCACAAACCCGAAATAAATCACGACCACGGCAGCCAAGACAGCAAAAATAATCGCTAGAATGGGGATGATTTTTTTGTTCATATATTTTTACTTAGTGAAGGTTACCGACTCTAGAAAGTACTTGAATTCCGTAGCGTATTTCACTTCACCGCTGTTAATAAAGTAACCCAGGTGATAATAGCGACCCCCGTGGAGAACGTAGACATCGTCTTTATACTCCCCGCCGCCAGTCATCGTTTCGCTATCTATCTTCATTGTTCCGGTCAAACGAGTACCCGACTCTCCTCCCACTATCACCGTTGTCTCTTTCGGAGCGACCATACCACTTTTCGTTTCACTAATGGTGGTGGCTAGACTGAAGCCCGTCTGCATCCGATCGATCACGAAATCATTTCCCGGGCCTTCGCTTTGACAGGGTATGGGCGTGGTTCCGAACCAGACCGCGATATTATCAGGACAGGTATAAATGTTCCAGGTCGGCGGGTACTTCACGGTGTAGCCAATAGACGTATTGGTATAAGTTTTCCACCCGGCGGTTGGATCAACCACGGTATTTGTATTCGTGGCTTGATTCGTATTTACAGGTACATTAGTATTCACGACTACATTTGCGTTGGCCACCGAATTGGTATTGACGGCAGCATTAACATTCTTGTTCGTGACCACAACTGAATTCACATTTGCATTTTCATTCTTCCCCAACTCCTGCACAAACCCAAAATAAACCACCGCGGCGGCGGCTAGGACGGCGAAAATAATCGCCACCACGGGGATTAAGGTATTTCCTGCTCGTCCTGAGCCCTGAGCTACGTCGAAGGGTCGAAGGATGTGCATAAGATTAATTTTATTGATTATTATTTAATTTGATATATATCGACCTTGGAGTGGGTATTAAATAAATACTCCCCATCCGGACTAACATTGAATTTATTGCTCTCGAACATTGGAACAGAAAAGATTGTTCGGGGAATTCCGGGTGTTACTAAAGAAGCTACGCGCAAGTAACCGAATAAGGGGTGGTATGAGCTATATATTAACGAATCATTGGTCACCATTAATTTATATATGCCGTTGGCAGGAGTAAAGCGCCGCGTCCGCGTTGGTGTAGATAGATTTGAGATATTAATTACATCAGCGCCATAGCGGCCATTAGCCAGGTAAAGTCGATTGCCTTTTATAGCCAAGTCCGAACTTATACTGACGGATTGATAATGGGCGACTAAGCTAATATTAGTTGGATCAGAAATATTCAAGATGTATAACCGGCCTACATGATAAGGAGTTTTCGCGTCCGCCACAAAGGCATAAGAATCATTAACCACAACTGTATGAACAGCAGCCTGCATCACATAAGAACCAATCACGGTCGGATTAGCTTTATCCAGTAGACTGATTGAATATAAGGTCGAACTTGCCGTGTAATAGCCATAGTCCCCGCTAATAGCTACTCTCGACCGATTATTACCCCAGAGTGATACTTGACCAGTGAGAGTGGGAGCAGCTGGGTTTGATATATTAAAAATTTGTAGTGCCGAGAGGGCTGCACTTGTAGTGATATAAGCATATTCGCCTGACACAGTTAGATATTTGCATCTACTACAACTAACTGATCCGGCTAATATCGGTCTGGCTGTATTGCTTATATTATAAACCCTCAGCTGATCGTTGTATGTGACATAAAGATAATCTCCGCTAGAAGCAATATCTATAGCTGAGATGTTTATACTACCAACTTTGGTTAATCGGGTTATGGCAGCAGCCTGAGCCGGGGTGGCAATGACAGAAAATCCAAAAATAAATACGGCTATGCCGATAATAACTAGGGCTAAGCTTTTGCGCATATAGTTATATTTATGTGTATAAAACCACTTTCAAGATAGCACAAAACAGGCTATTTTAACAGCTTCTCGTCGATAAATCGCTTACTTTACGATCTTATCAATCTTGATTTTGGTCCACGGCTGGCGGTGGCCGAAAGTGCGGCGGTAGCGGACTTTGTTATGGAATTTAACGCCGGTGACTTTAGCCGCCCGGCCATGGCTGACGACGGTGGCCTCAATTTTAGCGCCTTTCACCAATGGCGTGCCGATCTGCTGATCTTTATCGGCTACCATCAGGACATCGCTGAAGCTGGTAGTCTTGCCCGCGGCGACATCAAGCGTCGGGACATTAAGCTGTTGTCCCTCGGTGACGAGATATTGATGACCGGCGATTTTGACGATGGCGAACATGCGTTTAAATCAGTTATGAACTACCACAGGATACCCGACCGGCTACTTCCTGTCAATGGTGACCATGTCCCCGGCTTGAATATGAAAATGGTCGGCAAATCCGGCGGCCACCTCCAAGATGGCACTGGCCGGTCGTTTCGGCCGGTAGACTGACAGCTCGGATTCATTGGTGGAGGTGGGCGGTTTAACATTCGGCGTAACATCAATTACTTCGTTGCCGTTAATCCAGATAAAGTCCAGCGGAAACATCATATTTTTCATCCAGAAGGAATAGAAATCCGGCTGATTATAAAGCCAGAGCATCCCGTCTCGATCCCCTAATCCCGGCCGACTTCCTAAACCCTGGGCTTGTAATTCAGCCGTCAATGGTATCGTCGCCGTCACCGTCACTTCAGAAAAACTTACATCGGCCTGTCCATAACCGCCACTTTGTTTTGGTGTCGCCACCTGTTCTTTAATCATCCAGCCGCGAATTTGCGGCCAGGCACTCCAGCCAAGTATTAGAACCGCGGCAATTACCACCACCGGAAAAATATGGGCTTTCATATTGTTGATGCCCTAATCTTATCGCGTTGCCGCAGTTTGTAAACCGCCCAACTGATTAAACCGATCGAACACACCGTTAAACCAATTAAAACAAATACTTTCGTTTTTCCAGTGACCCACAGGGTTGATAATCCGAATACTATCGTGATGGCATACAACAAGCTAACCGCTTGACGGACTGACAAGCCAGCGTCGAGCAAACGAAAATGTAGATGAGACCGATCGGCTAGCCAGACCCGCCGCCCACCACCACTAAACACCCGCCGGATCATCACCCATACTAAATCAAGAATCGGCAGGCCGAGAATCAATAAAGCCGTGGCGATTTTCCCGCCGGAGATAATCGCCAGCACACCCAGCATCAAACCGATAAACAGCGCCCCACTCTCGCCTAAAAATATCTTGGCCGGATGCCAGTTAAAAATTAGAAAACCCGCGGCCGCGCCGGCTAACGACAGGGCGATCAGCCCGACACTGGACTGGCTGACTTCGGGTCGCAGGGTTAGTAAAAATATGATGACCGAGCCAATCACGCCGACGCCACTGACCAGGCCATCTAGGCCATCTAAAATTTTAGTCGTGTACATCGTCCCCATTAACCATAAGACCGCGAACAAATCCGCCCACAGCGTCAAATGATAGGGCAAATTATTCCAGTTAAAAACCGTCCACTGGATCTGATTCAGATACAATACGCCGCCAAACGGATTGGAAATATAGGGAATGCCGATCCCAACTAATACCACCGCCGTACTGGCCAGCAACGGCCATAGCAACTGACGACCTGGGGTCCAATGCAACCGATCATCGCCATACCCACCCACCGCGATTAACAGTCCGGCCACGGTCAAACCGATTAAGTATTTACGGGGGAATATTTCGTTCGACATTACGCCCCACAGCTCCAGCACCCACCAGGTGATAAGCGTGGCGCTGATTAAAGCTAAGCCGCCGAGCAAAGCAATCGGCCGATGATGACGCTTCCGTGCCGGGTCAACGGCTGGATCATCAATAATTTTTCGTCGCTCGGCATAACGCCGCATCAATGGGGTGATGATTACCGCTAGAAAAAAACTTAACAGCGGAGTGAAGATATACCAGCCGGTCATACCCGATGCTGGATTAAATATGTTTCCACGATCAGTTGGGCCGCTAAACTGTCTTCATATCCGCGGGGCAATTTGCGGTCGGCTTTTGATTGTTCTTTGGTCACTGCTTTGGTGGTTAAACGCTCGTCCTGTTCGACAATCGGCACCGGACAGTGCTGACGCAACTGGTCAATAAACACCCGGGTCCGTTCGGCCTGGCTGCCCGGTTGGCCGTCCCGTTTCAGCGGCAGTCCGATCACCACCGTATCAATGTGTTCGTCAATCACCAGCTGGGTCAGAATCGGCCAGGCCACCGACCAGTCGTTAACCAGCAGCGGCGGTCGGGCAAAAGCAAAATTACTGCCGGTATCGCCAATGGCTAAACCGATTTTCTTTTCGCCGACATCAATACCTAAAATTCGACTCATGGCATAACTGTTATTATTTCATAACTATCCTTGGTGACCAGGACGGTATGCTCGAAATGAGCGGCTAAGCTGCGATCGCGGGTGACTACGGTCCAGCCATCCTCGAGGATATCCACCTGCCAGTCGCCCAGGGTGATCATCGGCTCAATCGCCAAGACCATGCCAGTCGTTAATTTCGCCCCGGTGCCTGGTTTGCCCCAGTTGGGAATTGATGGCGGCTCATGCAATGCTCGACCGACGCCATGGCCGACCAATTGCCGGACAATTCCATATCCACGCGGTTCCAAATATTGTTGAACTGCCGCGCCAATATCGCCGATCGTGCCCCGCGGGGAAACGGTGGCGATGGCTAACTGTAGGGCCTGCTTAGTATCTCGCATCAACCGTTCCGCGGCAGCTGAAATTTCACCGACCGCGACAGTAATGGCGTGATCGGTGTATATTCCCCGATAATTCACTCCGACATCCAGGCTGACTAGATCGCCAGCTTTTAATTTAACACCTGGTTTTGGAATGCCGTGGACCACTTCATAATTAACCGAAACGCATAAACTGGCCGGGTAACCCTGATACCCATTAAAGGCCGGCTGCCCACCAAGTTGGGTAATGGTTCGCTCGGCGATATCATTTAGCGTTTTAGTGGCCACCCCGGGTTTAACCACTGCCGCCGCGTCACGCAGCGCCTGGGCGGCAATCTGGCCGCTTTGGCGCAACCTGGCTAAGTCCGTCGCCGCGGTTAGGATAGCCATGGTAATTTTTTAAGTTGTTGGCTGATTGATCGATCGACCACTGATATTTTTGGTTTGGCGTCAATGGTTATTAAAATTCCTTGCCGCCGATAAATATCCATAATCGGTTCGGTTTGTCGATGATATAAATGTAACCGGTTTTTTATCGCCTTGGGGGTGTCGTCTTCTCTTGGCTGCAGCGGCAGGCCGTCACGATCACAGAATCCACGGCGGCGGGGCGGCTGATGACGTAAATGGTAAATGTGGCCATTCGCACATGATCGTCGGTCGGCCAGCCGTTTGGTAACCATCTGACCGGGTAACTTTAGTAGAATGGCGATATTCGGTTTGGCGAAAGTATTAAAGGTCCGATACTGAGTTACAAACCGCGGATATCCATCCAGAATCCAACCCCGTTTTGCATCCGGGCGCTGCATCCGTTGGCGGATAATTTGACTCATGATCGCGTCGGGCACCATATTGCCATGGTCGATGATGGTGGCAATTTTTTTACCCAGCCGACTGTGGGTGGCCCGTTCTTGACGCAACAAATCACCGGCGGAAATATGTGGGATGCGAAAACGGCGAGCTAATAAATCTGCCTGCGTCCCCTTGCCGGAGCCTTGCGGACCTAAGATCACAATTTTCGGCAGCTGCTTCATATGGCCCAAATTATACATTAAAAACCGCATCATATACAGCTATCCGGCCGAGTGTTAAGGAGGCCGGACAGACGAGAAAAATGGTCACGAGGAACGTTTGCGAGGCTGGGACCCGCCCTGAGCTGAGTCGAAGGGTCTTGTGGGTCCCAACGAGCAAACGGACGAGTGACACAGACAAGGGAAAGGAGGCAGACCGGCGAAGCCGGTCGGTCGGAAGGGAAACCGTAGGTTTCCCTCCGAGCTAAAACCCCTCGTAATCCCGAACAATCAACTGGGCTTCAATTTGCTTAACAGTTTCGATCACCACACTGACGACGATCAGCAACGAGGTCCCGCCGACAATTAGGGTGGTGACGTTAGTTAAGCGCTGGACAATGTTCGGCATAACCGCGATCACGCCCAGAAAAATTGCGCCGGCCAGAATGATCCGGTTGGAAACATAACCGAGATATTCGGCCGTCATATGGCCGGGTCGAATCCCGGGGATAAAGCCCCCCTGTTTCTGCAGATTCTCCGCTACCTGACTGGGATGAAAAACCACGGCCGTATAAAAATAAGTGAAGGCAAAGACTAGTAGGAAATACAGCGAATCGTAAATTACGCCGCCCTGTTGAAAAACGCGATTAACAATTTGGGCTAAACTAGCCAGCCAGGTAACTTTGGCGTTAACGAAAAATTGGGCTAGTAACGACGGGGTTAAAACAATGGAAATGGCGAAGATGATGGGAATCACGCCGGCCTGGTTAACCCGCATCGGTAAATAAGTATCGGTGCCGCCATACATCTGGTTACCGCGGATGCGCCGGGCGTAGGAGACCGGGATTTTACGAATCGCTTCGGTAATGAAAACCACCCCGACAATAGTCACTAAACCGATCACAATAAACATCACCAGTTGCAGCAGCTGGGAACTGTCAAAAATAGAAAAGGTCCGGAACATGCTAGTCGGCACGCTGGACACGATGCCAGCAAAAATTATCAATGAAATTCCGTTTCCAATTTTCTTTTCCGTTATTAACTCGCCTAACCACATCAAGAATAGCGTCCCGGCGGTAATGGCAATGATAGCCGCGGCTAGTTCAAAGACTCCCATGTTGGGAATAATTAACGGACTGGAACGCCGGATTAGGGTAATCGTACCGTAGGCTGATAGAGCCGCCAGCGGGACGGTCAGATAGCGGGTCCACTGATTGATCTTTTCCTGACCGCGTTCACCCTCCTTCTGCAGCCGTTCCAGGGCCGGCACGATCATGGTTAACAGCTGGAAGATAATCGAAGCGGTAATGTACGGCCCGACGCCCAGCATGACTAGCGAAAAAGTATCATAACCGCCGCCGGAAAAGACGTTCAATAAGCCTAGGAATTGGTTGGACTGGAAAAAGTTTTGGAGGGCGGTGATGTTCACGCCCGGAATCGGAATGTGGGCGACCAGCCGGAAAATCATCAGTAAGCCCATGACAAACAGAATTTTATTCCGGACTTCCTTAATTTTCCAAACTAACAATAATTTTTCAAGCGCGACCATCGGATTTAGGCGGAATATTAATTACCTGAGCGGTGCCCCCGGCGGTGGTTAGAGCCGCGGCGGCCGCGACGGAGAATCGATGCGCCTGGACTACTAGTTTTTTCGCCATCGGGCCCTGGCCAATCACCTTCACAATCGGAGCGCGGCGAGGGATTAAATCATGGGTGCTCATCAATTTCAAAGTGACGGTTGTCCCGTCGGGAAATCGCTTCGCTAATTCATCGATCCGAACGGCTGCAATTGGGATGCGGCGCGAGCGAAACCCCCGAATTTTAGGCGTCCGCTCAATTAACCGTTTAAAACTGCGGCGAGTCAGCTTGTTACGGCCACCGGTTCGGGCGCGTTGACCCTTCGTCCCCCGACCAGCCGTCGTGCCTTTTCCCGAAGCATTACCGCGGCCGACCCGTTTCGGGACGTGACGGTGTTGGGACGGACGGAGTGAGTGCAGAGTAATCATAATTCTCGTCCCCGCAACCGCGCCATTTCCTCTTTTGTCCGTAATCTTTTTAAGCCGTCAATCAGGGCGTACAGATTATTGATCTTATTCGGCGACCCGAGAATCTTACTAACCACGTTTTTAACTCCGGCTAATTCCATCACCGCCCGAATCGGCCCACCGGCAATGACGCCGCTGCCGCGGGGAGCAGGTTTCAGTAGCACCATGGCCGCGCCATGACGGGCCAGGATCTGATGCGGGATGGTGTCGTTCACAATCGGAACTTTAATCAGTCGCTTTTTGGCGGCGGTAACCGCTTTTTGGATAGCGATCGAGACATCGGCGCCCTTAGCAATTCCGACCCCCACCCGTCCTTTCTGATCGCCGATGGCGACGGTCGCTCGAAAGCGCATTCTTTTTCCTCCCGCCACGACGCGGGTGACACGGGCTAAGTCAATAGTTTTTTGTTCAAATTCGCGTGGTTCACGACTGCCTTCGCCGCGGTGACGGCGTGGTTGACGACCTGACCGAGGATTGAAACTAGTAGCCATAAATTAGAATTTTAATCCGCCCTGACGCGCGGCGTCGGCTAGGGCTTTAACCCGTCCGTGAAACCGGTAACCGCCGCGGTCGAACACCACCGTGGCAATCTTTTTAGCGGTGGCTAGTTTAGCTAGCTGTTGGCCAACCATTGTCGCGCGGGCCGTTTTAGGACCTTTAATATTCGGTAATGATTCGTCCGTGACGACGACTAAGGTGTGGGCCGCTCGGTCATCAATTAATTGGGCCTGAATATGCCGTAGGCTTCTAAAAACCACTAAGCGCGGGCGCTGGGCCGTCCCGCGAACGTTAAATCGGACGCGGCGATGACGACGTTGGCGGGCTTGTGATTTGGATAGCGGTGGCGTCATATTATTTGGTTCCGGTTGCTTTGACTACTTTACCAGCTTTCCGACGGATTGTCTCATCGCTGTATTTAATGCCCTTACCTTTGTAAGGTTCCGGTTTCTTGAAGCGCCGGATTTTTGCCGCTGTTTCACCGACCAGTTGTTTATCGATTCCGGCTACCGTGATGACGTTTTTGTCCAGGCTGATATTGATCTGTTCCGGAATGGGAAATTCAATCGGGTGAGAAAAACCTAAATTTAAGGTTAAGGTTTTGCCGCTGACCGCCGCCCGAAAACCAACCCCGTTGATTTCTAGTTTTTTTTCATAGCCAGTGGTCACCCCGGTGATCATATTGGCGATCAGCATGCGAGTTAATCCCCACAGCGCTCGATCAGATTGCAGGTCTGAATTAATGACGGTGACCTTGGCCTGCGTCGCTTCGACCGTCACTCGCACCCGCGGATGAACGGTTAATTTAAGCTCGCCCTTAGGACCATGCACGGTTACGACTTGATCAGCCGTGGTGACGGTCACCTGGGCAGAAATGGGGATTGGTAGTTTACCGATGCGAGACATAAAATTTAGAATATTTCACACAATACTTCTCCGCCCAACTTAGCCTTGGCGGCCTCATGACTGGTCATTAGCCCGCGTGAAGTGGAGATGATGGCTGTCCCCAGCCCACCCAGCACGCGCGGCAACTGATGGCGGTTGACATAGACACGGCGGCCGGGTCGACTAACTCGAGTTAGGTTAGAAATCAGTGGTTTGGCTTGATCGAATTTAAGCAGCACCTTTAAGCGCGTGCTGTGATCGAGGGTGGCTAATCCAGCCAGCCAGCCTTCGCGCTCAAGTAACTGAGCTAAATGATACTTTAATTTTGAGTACGGCATGATTACCTCGTGTTGGCCAGCGAGTTGGGCGTTCCTGATTCGAGTGAGCATGTCGGCGATAGGATCAGTCATATGATTATGCTTACCACGAAGCCTTGCGCATTCCGGGAATATCTCCCTTATTGGCCAGCTCGCGGAAACAGATCCGGCACAGCTGCATTTTGCGCATGTAACCGCGTTTGCGGCCGCACCGCCAGCAGCGCCGGACTAAGCGCGTGGAATACTTCGGTGGTTTATTAGATTTTGCAATTTGAGCTGAAGTCGCCATAATTAATAGTTAGCCAGTAGTAAAAGGGAAACCCAGGGCGGTCAAAAGCTGGCGGGATGCCGCGGCCGTCTGAGCGGTAGTTTGGATCGAGATTTCCAGTCCATGCAAGTGCTCCACCTCATCACTGCGAATCTCCGGGAAGGCGATATGTTCGGCCATACCAACGGTCAAGGTTCCCTGGCGATCAATTATTTTTGGATCAAGGCCGTGAAAATCGCGGACGCGGGGTAAGGTAACGTTGATTAATTTATCTAAAAATTCCCACATTCGTTCGCCGCGCAGTGTCACTTTCGCCCCGACCTCCAGGCCCTGACGGATTTTAAAAGCGGACACCGATTTCTTGGCTTTGGTCACCAGTGGTTTTTGTCCGGTAATACGTTCCAGTGTCTTGATCGCGGTGGCCACCCGGGCTGGTTCCTTAACCATCCGGCCATAGCCGACATTAACCACGATTTTTTTCATGGTCGGGACAGCCCACAGATTCCCATATGAGCCGGATTTCAGCAGCGTTGGACGGACCTGATCGCGGTAAAGTTGATGCAGACGAGAAATCATATAATTAAGTAATCGGTTCCTTCGAGCGGATCGCCCGCCGCTGGCGGCGATTATTGATCACCACGCTGCCGACTCGAGTCGGCAAACCGGATTTAGGATCGATCAACATCACATTTGACACATCAATCGGACCGGTAAACTGGATCCGCTGGCCCTTTTCACCCTGTTTGCGGGCCCGGACATTCTTGGTCATTTGATTCAAGCCCTCAACCACCACCCGATGCGAGGCGGGAAAAACCTGAATGACTTTGCCTTTCTGGCCGGCATCTTTGCCGGTGATAACCATCACTTGATCGCCAGTTTTAATGCGTAGCTTGGACATATGATTACAATACTTCCGGCGCTAAGGACACAATTTTATTAAAACCCCTGACTTTTAATTCCCGGGCAATCGGTCCGAAGATCCGGCTGCCCCGCGGGTCTTTTGTATTCGGGTCGACAATCACCCCAGCATTATCACTGAAACGGATATAGGTCCCGTCAGCCCGGCGGTATTCCTTGCGCTGACGGACGATCACCAGGTGAACCACTTCGCCCTTTTTTACTAATCCATGCGGGGTAGCTTCCTTGACTGAGCCGGTGACTATATCACCCAATTGACCATAGCGTTTTTTATAACCGCCCCAAACGCGGAAGACGGCGACTTTCCGCGCACCGGAATTATCAGCTAAGGCTAACATAGTGCGGAGTTGAATCATATTTTTCGCACTACTTTCCAGCGCTTCTTGGCTGACAGTGGCCGAGTGGCGGCAATGATGACCCGATCGTTGGGATGATAGGCGTTCTGTGGGTCATCGGCTAGATACCGGGCACTGATTAAATATTGTTTATGATACTTCGGGTGCGTTTTAACCCGATCGACGCGAACGACAACGGTCTTATTCATTTTATCTGAGACGACCGTGCCGGTTAAGCGCCGCTGTTTGGTAGGAGTAGTCATGACGATGGGGATTTATCGGATGATTGGTCAGATTGTTTAATCTTTGTCAGCAGTCGGGCAATATCTTTTTTAACCGCGCGCAAATCACGGACGTCTTTGTGCTGACTTTGCGCAACTTTAAATCGCAGATCACGCAAGCGTTCGCGCTGGGCTGCCAATAAGCGCTCTAATTCCGGACGACTTTTATTGATTAATTCTTTCCAGTCCATATATTTAAGCTTGCTCGCGGGAAATATACCGGCTTTTAACCGGCAGTTTATAAGCGGCTAAGCGCATCGCCTGACGGGCTATTTCATCCTTGACTCCGTCCATTTCAAACATGATCGTACCCGGTTTGACAATGGCGACATAGTGGTCGACCGATCCTTTACCGCCACCCATCCGGATTTCGTTGCCTTTAAAAGTGACGGGTTTGTCCGGGAAAAGACGAATCCAAATTTTTCCGCCGCGTTGCACGAAACGAGTCATGGCTCGCCGGGCGGCTTCGATTTGCCGGGCCGTAACCCAGCTGGCTTCTAGCGATTTTAAACCATAGCTGCCGAAGGCTAGCTGCAGTTTATCACTGGCTTTGCCGTGGACGCGGCCGCGATGCCATTTTCGATGCTTAACTTTTTTGGGGAGTAACATAATTAAATTTTTTCCGGCGGTTGATCTTTAGCGAAGACCTTGCCTTTGTAAATCCAGACCTTCACCCCAATCTGTCCATAGGTGGTGTGGGCTTCACCGCGGCCGTAATCAATTTGGGCGCGCAGAGTTTGGAGCGGCAGGCTGCCCTGGGTCAACATTTCCGTCCGGGCGATATCGGCGCCGTTCAGCCGCCCGGCCAAGGTAATTTTTACCCCCTGCGCTCCGGCTTGCATGATCTGTTCAATCGACTGCTTCATGACCCGCCGAAAGGGCAGACGCTTACTCAATTGTTCGGCGATGTTGCCAACCATAATCTGGGCGGATAATTCTGGTTTGGTGACCTCCTGAATACTCAGGCGGATATTATATTTACCCTGGCCCATAAACATTCGTTGCAGACCTTTGCGGAGGATCTCAATACCCTGACCGCCACGACCAATAACCATGCCGGGTTTGGAAGTATGAATGGTAACCGTCAAATTCTGAGTCGAGCGTTCGACGTCAACCCGAGCCACGCCGGCAGCCGGTAGCTTGACCTTCAAATAGGAGCGAATCATCACGTCTTGTCTTAAAAATTTTGGAAAATCGCGGGTCGCAAACCATTTCGCATTCCAGTCACTGGTAATGCCAAGTCGGAAACTGCGGGGATGAACTTTTTGACCCATGTTAGCTGTCTCCTTTCCGGGCAATCGTCACATCGGTGGCGGCCCGTCGCCGGACGGGGTCGCTTGATTGCGATTTCTTAAAAATCCGTTTGATCGAGAGCTTGGGTTTAGCCGCCTCTTTTTTTACCGTTTGATCGGTGACTGACGTGGTCGGCTGACCGGTTTTGGTCGCGGGGGCATCGGTTTTGGCCTGATCTTCCAGCACCACGGTGATATGACAGGAATCTTTGGAAATTTCCGCCGCGCGGCCGAAAGCCCGGGCCCGAAACCGCTTCAGACGCGGACCCTGGTTGACCATTATCGCCTTAACTAACATTGATTTTGGGTCCAGCTGCCAGTTGTGCTTGGCATTAGCGACCGCCGATTCAACTAATTTTCTAACAGGTCTAGCCGCGGCTTTCGGCAGGATTGATAATTGCGTTAACGCTTGATCAACCGTTAAGCCGCGGATCAAATCAACGACCAGCCGGACTTTCCGGGGCGACATGCGAAGATAGCGAAGATGGGCGCGGACTTCCATATTATTTTTTCTCCGGCGTGGCCGGCGGTGCGGTCTGAGCGGCGGTCGTCGCGGTTTGAGTGGCTTCGGCCTGCTTCATTTCGATCTCCTTTTGCATTCGACCACCGTGTCGCACGAATTTACGGGTTGGTGAGAATTCGCCCAGGTGATGTCCGACCATGTTTTCGACCACGGTAACCGACAGGTGATTTTTACCGTTATGGACCCCGATGGTAAAACCGACCATGGCTGGCGTAATGACTGAGTCACGCGACCAGGTTTTAATCACGGTTTTATCGCCCGGTTTAAGTTTGGCCAGTTTTTGCATCAGTTTCGGATCAGTAAATGGTCCTTTTTTTAGTGAACGTCCCATAAATTATTTCCGCCGACGGCTAACAATTAAACGATTTGAATATTTTACGCGGCGGCGGGTTTTTACCCCTCGCGCCGGTTTGCCCCAGGGTGTCTTCGGACCAGGCATCCCAATCGGCTGGTTGCCTTCACCGCCGCCGTGGGGGTGATCAACCGGATTCATCGCTTTGCCGCGGACGGAGGGTCGAATTCCCCGCCAGCGCATCCGCCCCGCTTTACCCCAGCGAATTTTAATGTGGTCGATGTTTGAGACCTGGCCAATCGAGGCAAAACAATTTTTTAAAACCTGCCGGAGTTCACTTGACGGTAACCGGAGGAGCGCGTAATCACCCTCGATCGACATGATCACCGCGCCATTACCGGCCGAGCGGACTAAGGCCCCACCCTTGCCAGGCACTAATTCGATATTGTGAACGGTAATGCCGGTGGGAATATTTTCTAGCCTCGTCCGGTTACCGACTTTGACATCGACCCGGCGCGGTGACGAAATGATCGTCTGTCCGACCGTTAAATCGGTCGGGGCTAGGATATAAGCTTTTTGGTGGTCAGTATATTCAATTAAAGCTAAGTAGGCCGAACGATTGGGATCATATTGGATGGCGATGACCTTGGCCGGCTGGTCGAAACGAGCTTGGCGAAAATCAATAATCCGATAAAAACGTTTGCTGCCGCCGCCGCGATGACGAACGGTTATTTTTCCCTGGGCGTTGCGACCAGCGGTACGCTTGACCGGGACTAACAGCTTTTTTAGCGGCGGGAAGTTTTTAGTCAGTTCAAGATGAGCGTTGACTGACGACTTACGCCGGCCGGGAGTGGTGGGATGATAAATCCGAATAGCCATACAATTAAGCGCTCATGATATCAATCGTTTTGCCAGGCGGCAAGGTCACGATGGCTTTCTTGCGCTGAATCGTGCGACCAGTCGCGCGACCGTAGCGAACGGATTTGCCTCGCAGGCGAACGATGTTAACCGCCAGTGGTTTAATCCCGTAGACCATTTGGACGGACGACCGAATTTCCGGTTTAGTGACGGTCGGTGGAACTTCAAAAAAATACTGATTGTCTTTCCCCTGGCGGGTTGATTTTTCACTGATTACCGCCCGTAATAAAATTCGGTGAGCCGGGCCGGTCGATTCCTTAGCCGCTGTTTTCGCAACCGTCGGGGTGACACTTTTTTTCTCTTCCGCTTTGGCAGGAGATTTCGCCGGGGCTTCTTTGCCGCTGGGGACAGCGGAAAAAATCTTCTTTTTCGCTTCATCACGATCAACCGTCGTCGGCCCGGCTTTGGGCTTGGCCGACTGCGATTTTCCTTTGCGGCTGGTGAAGCGATCAAATAAACCCATAGTTAGGCGGTGTAGAGTTTAGAAATAATCGGCAGGGCTGACTGATAAATCAATAAGGACGAATGATTAAGTAAATCATAGACATTCAAACTGTCCGCGCGGATAAACATCAGATCGGGAATATTGCGACCGGTGCGGACTAGTTCGCGGTCGGTGGTCGGCAAAATTATTAGTGGTTTACGTCCGACCGGTAACTTTTTGAGCTGGCTCGCTAATTGCTTCGTTTTCAGCGCCGGTAGCTTGATCTGGTCGACGATCATGACCCGTTTAGCCTCAGCCTGACTGCTTAAGACCATCCGCAAGGCTAAGCGCTTATCTTTCAAATTCATTTTCTTAGCATAATTTCGATTTGACCGCGGACCGAAGATAACGCCCCCACCCTTCCACTGCGGTGAACGAATTGAGCCTTGGCGGGCACGACCGGTGCCTTTTTGTCGCCAGGGCTTCCGACCACCGCCACGAACCTCACCCTTGGTTTTGGTGTGGGCAATCGGGCGACGGCGATTAGCCAACAGCGTGACTACCGCTTGCTCGATTAAACCACGATTGGGCTTAACGGCGAAAATTTTCGGGTCAAGCTCAACCTGGCTGGTAGCCTGGCCGTCCTGGTTGTAAAGCGGTGCGGTCGGCATATTTTAGATTCCCCGAATCGCCACTAAACTATTAATTGCACCCGGCACCGCGCCGCTGATATATAAATCATTCGTGTCTGGTTTAACAGCCACGATAATTAAATTTTTAACGGTGACTTGAGCGGCGCCCAGGCGGCCGGCCATGCGCGTACCTTTCATGACGTGCTGCGGAAAAGTGGCCCCAATTGAACCGGGGGCGCGGAGATTATCTTTATGACCGTGACTGGCTGGGCCGCCTTTAAAATGGTGTCGTTTGACTACTCCGGCATAGCCCCGACCCTTGGAAGTGCCCGTTACCTGGACTTTATCGCCGGCTTGAAAGACCGACACATCTAATTTTTTTCCGCGGGTCATTTCCGCCGCGACGGGTAAATTAAACTCTCGCACCCATCGAAAAATTCCTAGCTCGCCCCACTCCAACAACTGCGGCTTAGCTACCCGTTTTTTCGATTTCCGACCAACCCCAAGTTGAACGGCGGTATAGCCGTTTTTATCCTTGGTCCGGACAGCGGTTACCACGTTGGGATCGGCGTGGATAATCGTCACCGGGATGACCGTGCCGTCGTCTTGGAAGACTTGGGTCATCTGCTTTTTTTGGCCGAGAATTATTTTCATCGGTAAGGTGTGAGTTAGTTGCGCGGTCCGAAAACCGCTCGCGGACCAAACATGTGTCACCGTGAGCGGTGCCACTCGCCGATTCAAATCGGCGGTGGATGTTTGGCGCGTGTTATCCGGGGATTAAGTCGTCGGATGCCAGTCTAGTCATCCCCGGAACAACATGCCAGGTTAAATTGTATAAAAGTTTATGATTTAATTTCGATATCGACGCCAGCCGGCAGGTTGAGCGAGGTCAGGGCGTCAACGGTTTTGGGGGTCGGGTCGATGATATCGACTAGCCGCTTATGCGTCCGCATTTCATATTGCTCGCGAGAGTTTTTATGGACGAAGGGCGAGCGAATGACCGTGTACTTATTCCGCTCGGTCGGTAACGGGACCGGACCTTTTATTTTCGCACCGGTGCGCAGGGCCGTTTCAATAATGGTGCGCGTCGACTGATCGATAATTTTATGATCGTAGGCGCGAATTTTGATCCGGAGTCGCTGGTGAACCTCCTCTTCCGATGGTTCAACGGCACGGGGTAGTTGATCGGTCATTTAAGGAGCAGCTAGAGAATTAGGTGATTATTTATTGATTTTGGTGACCGCCCCGGCGCCGACTGTATGGCCGCCTTCGCGGATAGCGAAGCGCTGTTTTTCTTCCAGCGCTACGGGGGCGATCAACTTGATATTAATTTTAATTTGGTCGCCCGGCATAACCATTTCGGTGCCGGCTGGCAGAATGACTTCACCCGTCACGTCGGTGGTCCCGATGTAGAATTGCGGCTTGTAACCTTTGAAGAACGGGGTGTGGCGGCCACCTTCCTCTTTACTTAAGACGATCACTTCGGCCTCGAATTCAGAGTGCGGCGTAACCGAGCCCGGTTTGGCCACCACTTGGCCGCGTTCGACATCCTCTTTCTTTAAACCGCGCAGCAATATACCGGCGTTGTCACCGGCTTTACCGGAATCCAATTGCTTATTGAACATTTCAATGCCGGTCACGACTGTTTTTTGGGTCGCCCGCAAACCGACTATTTCCACTTCATCATTCAGTTTCACTTCGCCGCGACCAATTCGACCGGTCACGACCGTACCGCGGCCTTCAATCGAGAAGACGTCTTCAATCGGCATCAGAAACGGTTTATCAGTTTCGCGTTTTGGTTCGGGGATATATTCGTCCAGGGTGTTGGTTAATTCCAGGATTTTTTCCTGCTGGGCGGCGTCACCTTCCAGGGCCTTCAAGGCTGAACCGCGGATGATCGGAGTGGTGTCGCCCGGGAATTCATATTTCTTCAACAGATCGCGGATTTCCACTTCAACTAAATCGATCAGTTCCTGATCATCGACCATATCAACTTTGTTCAGGAAGACCACAATGTAAGGTACCCCGACTTGTTTAGCTAGTAGGATATGTTCGCGGGTTTGGGGCATCGGGCCGTCAGCGGCCGAAACGACTAAAATCGCTCCGTCCATTTGAGCGGCGCCAGTAATCATATTCTTAACGTAATCCGCGTGACCGGGACAGTCGACATGGGCGTAGTGCCGTTTGGCTGTTTCGTATTCAACATGAGCCGTGGCGATGGTAATACCGCGGGCTTTTTCTTCCGGCGCATTGTCGATTTCATCGACACCTTTTTTCTGGGCGATAAAACCTTTATCTGCCAGTGTTTTTAAAATCGCGGCCGTTAAAGTCGTTTTGCCGTGGTCGACGTGGCCGATGGTGCCGACATTGACGTGTGGTTTCGATCGATCAAACTTGTCTGCCATATCTTTTGGTGAGGATTAATGAAAAATTTCTATGCAAAAATGCGAGTCTGATTATAGCAGTGATGATGGTTCATGGCAAGTATAAATTAGGACGAAAACAAAAAATGTAATTATCACATCGGAATATTGGCTAATATTAGCCTTAAATAGGATATTTCAATATTCGCGGCGAATATTTTTCCGCTAGAATTAGCTAACTTTTCCGATCTGATCGCGTTGAGACTGGAGTTTTTTAAAAATACACAGCCTTGTGCACAGGATATGCACGTTCAGTGGCTACGATTACCGTTTAGTTATTCCGGCCGGGTTCGCAGCCAGCGACCGAGTCGACGATCCCAGTGAAAAACCGACAGATGGGGCACCGTAAAATCGCCGTCAATATCAATTTTTCGCAGCGTCGCTTCAAGATCTTTATAAACATCGTGCGGCACATGATTGACCACCGTCACATGATGCGAGGGCGGCACGTCCCAGTCGATCGCCGGATCGGTCATAATGCCGGTCATGCCGGGCACGGCTTTAGCTAATTGGACCCGCGCCTCGCGGGTGGCCGACTCGCCAGCTTCCAGCCAGATAGTATTGGTTCGGTCATGTAAAAAAGATCCCCAGCCACCGATGGTGCCGCGAATTTCCAGCGGCGCCAGTTCAATGTCACGGACCAGATCAAACGACATCCGCGCTAAAAACGGGGCCACAATTGTGATGTGTGCTGGCAGCCACTGCCGGGACCAGTGGTCATGCTCCAGGCGAAGTTTCTGAATGTCACCCGCCCACGGTTCTGGGATCAGGGCAATAATGACGAATCGGGCTAACATCATAGGCTTGATAATTATCTTTTCTTAATTTTTTCTTTATCTCCAGTAATGGCATCAGCCACGTTTCGCGGCACCACCTGATAATGGGAAAACTCCATATTAAATGAGGCCCGACCCTGGGACATCGAACGAATGGCGGTGGCATATCCGAACATTTCTCCTAATGGCACTTCGGCATCAATCACTTTTGCCTGGCCGCGGTCGCGCATTTCTCTAATCACCGCCCGTTTAGCGTTTAGATCGCCGATGACATCACCCATGCTAATTTCGGGCGTGACTACTTCAACTTTCATGATCGGTTCCAATAGCACTGGTTTAGCCCGGCGAGTGGCTTCTTTAAAACCGATCGAGCCGGCGATTTTAAAGGCGGCTTCCGACGAGTCGACTTCATGATAGGAGCCATCATAGACAATCGCCCGCAGGTCGACCATCGGGTAGCCGGCGACCACACCGCTATCCATCGCCTCCTTAATGCCCTTGTGAATCGGCTGGATATATTCCCGGGGAATGGCGCCGCCTTTGACTTCGTCGACAAATTCGAATCCTTCGCCCCGCGCCCGCGGTTCCACCCTGATCCAGCAGTGACCGTATTGACCGCGGCCACCGGATTGGCGGATATACTTACCCTCGCCTTCGGCGGTGGTTTGGATTGTTTCGCGGTAAGCGACTCGTGGCCGGCCGACGTTGGCGTCGACTTTAAATTCCCGCTTTAAGCGATCAACGATAATTTCCAGGTGTAATTCCCCCATGCCAGAGATAATTGTTTGGGCCGTTTCTTCGTCACTGCGGACGCGAAAAGTGGGATCTTCTTCCGCCAGACGGCCGAGTGCCAAGCCCATCTTCTCCTGGTCAGGTTTAGTCTTCGGCTCAATGGCAATGTCGATCACCGGTTCCGGAAAGACAATATTTTCCAACTTGATCGGATGATCGGGATCGCAGATAGTATCGCCGGTGACTGTGCCTTTCAGGCCGACGGCAGCGGCGATTTCACCGGCATAAACATGATCGACTTCCTCGCGGTGATTAGCGTGCAACCGCACGATCCGACCGATCCGTTCCTTGCTGCCAGTGGTTGTATTCAAAATATATGATCCAGCCGCTAAATTTCCGGCGTAAACCCGGAAGAATGCTAATTTGCCGACGAAAGGATCGGACGCAATTTTAAAAGCCAGGGCGGTAAACGGCTGATCGTCAGCCGCCGGTCGCTCAATCTCCGCGTTGGTTTTAGGATCCGTCCCTTTAACCGGCAGAATATCTAATGGATTCGGCAGGAAATCAACGACTGCATCCAGTAAAAATTGAACGCCCTTGTTCTTCAGGGCGGAGCCGCAGAGAACCGGCACCAGTTTATTGGCGATCACCGCTTGGCGGAGGGCGGCCTTTAACTCCAGGACAGTCGGTTCGGTGCCGCCGAGATATTTTTCCAGCAAAGTATCATCAGTTTCACTGATGGCTTCGACTAATTTGTGGCGGTACTCTTCGACTTTATCTTTCAACTCGGCGGGGACCTCCGTATGCTCCCATTCCTTACCCAGGTCATCTTTATAAATTTCGGCCTTCCGTTCAAACAGATCAATGATGCCGGTAAAGGTTTCGGCCGCCCCGATGGGCAGCTGCAGCGGATAAGCCCGATCGGTCAGGCGTTCGTGAATTGAGTCTAAATCATGGTAAAAATCCGCGCCCATCCGATCCATTTTATTAATAAAGGCAAGGCGGGGTACGCCGAATTTTTCGGCTTGGTGCCAAACTGTTTCTGACTGCGGTTCGACACCGGCCACGCCGTCGAAAACCACGACTCCACCATCGAGAACTCGCAAACTACGCTGTACTTCCACGGTGAAATCTATGTGGCCAGGCGTATCAATAATGTTGATCCGCGTGTCTTTCCAAAAACAGGTGGTGGCCGCGGCGGTAATGGTAATCCCCCGCTCCTTTTCCTGTTCCATCCAGTCCATCTCGGCTTCGCCCTCGTGGACCTCGCCGATTTTATGCTTCTTGCCGGTATAAAATAAAATCCGTTCAGAGACAGTTGTTTTACCAGCATCGATGTGAGCAATGATACCGATATTTCTGGTTTTAGCTAACGAGTACTCGCGGGACATAACTAGGCTTTTACAAAATCAATTAATTGTTGGAGATTAAATTTCGTACCCGGCAAACCGACGGTCGAATCGCTGTTGGAAACTAGAATTTTTTTGGTCTGGTGCAAATACCAGGCGCCCGGCTCGAGGACGATTAATTTTTTATAAATCGGAGTTAAGTCAATCTGGCTGCCGGCCGGCACCCGGAAATCACCGTAAGGTTTGGTTGGATCAGTCTGGACCCGCAGCTGGAAGCCAAGATGATAGGCGAAGATATCACTGCCGCGGTAGGTGCTATGCACGCCGACGGCTTTGCCCCAGATTGAATCAAATTCAACCCGTTTATCCCAGTCTTCATCGAATCTAGCTCGTTCATTGAGCTGCGCCATTAAAGCATCAATTATCTCCAGCCCCTTGTCCATTAAAACCTGGTCATCCTGATGAATTAGCCACAGACCGCGCAAAATGGACGGGGGCATAAAACTGGTTAATTGCGGGTCGGTCGACAGCCAGTGAGCGGTATCTTCGTGATGGACATACTCGACCAGCCAGGCCAGGGCTTTATCCTCATGCTGTTCATTTGGAATCAACCCGCGATGGAGCAGATCTTGGTAAACTAGCTGGGTACACGACTGGCCGGCTTGGCGGCCGTGCTCATCGTATTTTCCGCGACCGACACCAAGACCGACAAACTTTTGGCCGGCTGGCATATCACCGCCGGTTGGAGTATTGCTGATAAACTGAAATGGGCAATTTGTAAAATCGGGATCAAAAGCCCGCAACAGCCAGGCACCCACTACTTCATCTAAATGTGGTTTTTTATGGGTGACAATTATTTTCGGGCCGTCGGGATCGTCCATACGCCTTAAGCAAAGTGGGCAAACGCGCGGTTGGCCTCAGCCATGCGGTAGACGTCCTGTTTTTTCTTAATGGCGTCGCCCTGATTCTGCGCGGCCTGCATCAGTTCATCCGCTAATTTGACTGACATCGGTTTGCCCTTTTTCGCCTGGGCGGCTTTTAAAATCCAGCGAAAGGCCAGGGCCTGGCGTCGCTTCGGACCGACTTCAACCGGCACTTGATAGTTCGAACCGCCCACCCGGCGAGATTTTACCTCCACCAATGGTCCAACATTTTTCAAGGCCGTCTCAAAAATCGGTAGCGGTGGTTTCTTTAACTGCCTTTCGATGATATCAAAACTGCCATAAACGACCCGCCGGGCGACGCTTTTTTTACCGCGCTCCATCAGGACGTTTGTAAATTTACTGACTACGACGGAATTATATTTTAAATCCGGCGGAATTTGACGAAGGGGTGCTTGTTTACCGCGCATAGGAAAAAGATTATGATGGTCGCTTAGCGCCGTAAATGGACCGGCCCTGTCGGCGGTCACTGACGCCCTGGGTGTCGTAGACACCGCGAACAATATGATAACGCACGCCCGGCAGGTCTTTAACCCGGCCGCCACGAATTAATACAATTGAGTGCTCTTGTAAATTATGACCGATGCCGGGAATATAAGCCGTGACTTCCTGGCCATTCGACAACCGCACCCGGGCGATTTTTCGTAAGGCCGAGTTCGGCTTCTTGGGAGTGGTAGTTGTAACCTTAACACAGACACCGCGTTTAAACGGGCTGCCTTTGGGCAGGTAGGTCCGGCGGCGCTGGACCGCATTCATGATCGTCTCCAAGGCTGGCGTCTTCGACTTCCGGACCGAGGTTTTTCGGCCACCATTAACTAACTGATTGATCGTGGGCATACTAAGTTACTAATAAACATTGAGGTCAACCCCGTTAGAAGCTTCAGAAACTGCTCGTCTCTCACCCCGGCTTGGTGCTTCGCTGTCGCCACCGTGCTCAAGTTGTTACTTCGGACGCTTCTAACGGGGTCAATAAAAATCGCTTTGAAGCGACGATAATTCGATAAAAACCACTACTACTCTACCATCGCCCCGTAACCCTGTCAATATTCGTCTAAATTAACGAGCGGAGCCCGAAGATTGTCAATATAATCCTGACGCCGCCGAATAAGTATGATTGTAGCAGACCGCCACCGACTAACAGAAGTCCGATTAATAAAAACATGCCATACCGCTGCAACCAGGCTACCAGTGGGTGGTTTGGTGGCAGAATCGCTTCGATAATATGTGAGCCGTCGAGCGGGGTAATCGGCAACAGGTTAAACACGGCCAAGGCCGCGTTCAGTACAACTAGGGTGGCCAGAAATCGAATCAGGAGATTGGTGACTGGCAGGTTGGGGCCGATGATTAACAATGCATAACCAGCCAGCAACACCATGATTAAATTTGAAACCGGACCGCCTAGGGCCACCAGAAGTGGGCCCCAGCGTCGGGAGCGGAGGTTGAAAGGATTATACGGTGCCGGTTTGCCCCAGCCAATGCCGGCCAGAACGATCGCAATCGTGCCGATTGGATCAAGATGTTTAATCGGATTTAAGGTCAGCCGACCCATTAACTTCCCGGTCAAGTCGCCTTGTAAATAAGCCGACAGAACGTGGGCAAATTCGTGGACACCAATCGATACTGCTAGGGCTAAAAAACCCACTACAAATAACAGTGGATCGGTGGCGAGAGTGTTAAGACTAAACATAGGGACTTGCTGACCTGATAAGAATATGATATCCTCGCCAAGTTGTCCAACTAATTAATTAATGATTATGGTCCCGTTAGATGGGCCATGAATCACCCCGCTAAACTCCATGTCCCTACTTACTTACCAAATAACCGTCTAACGGGATGGCTCGAATCTGCCAAGTTTGCGGCCGCGGTGCGCTCAACAGCTATTCCCGCAGCCACTCCAATATTGCCACCAAGAAAAAGCAGCATCTCAATCTGCAAACCATGGCGGTCGGTCAAAAACGCGTCCCGGCCTGCGTTTCTTGCATTCGATCGCGAACAAAAAAATTAACCGCCCAGGCGGCTTAATATCCTCCCCTCCTGCCTGAGTGCCTGTCCCGAGCTTGTCGAGGGAAGGGGTTGGGGGTGGTGGGAGTCCCAGCCCGAGATACAGAAACGTCCCCCGCTATACCATGCGAGGGATCTCTTTGTTGATCAGACTTGATAGCATTTGAGACCCTTTCCGGCAAAGCCGAGTCCGGCTTCGCCGGGCACGGATTTTTTAATTGGGGATACGGCAGTATATTACTTTAACTTCGATGAATGTAACGGCAACGGCGATGCCGGCGGCAAGACAATCGGTACAACTTTTTCCCACATTTCCATCCCCTCAATATATTCTTCGTGTTGACCTTCATCAGTCCCGCTCATGCAGGAAATGCATTCGGGAAAAACTTCGCCGGCTTGTAGTTTCCGATGATATCCGCAGGGGACGCAAACGTACTCACCGTTTTCCGGAACATGGTCGCCTTTGTTAAATGTCGCGGGTGTTTTAGCCATACTTATTTATTATACACCGGCGCAAAGGTTAGTCGAGGTCCGGGAATCGTGTGGCGGTCAGCCACCTTGGAAGCGGCAAATGATTCCGGCTTGGTTTTAGCGGCGTAACCATGCGCCACGATCATGCCGACCAGTTCCTGAATCATGGCCCGGGTCGGGCCGAATTCACCGACGTCGACGTGGATTTCAATATTTCGCTGCAGCACCGGATTCAAAGTCGGTACTGCTTCTAAGCGTTGGGCCATGGAAATTGAAGCCAGGGCTTCAGCGTACATCCGATCGCGCAAACCGTGCAGCCGATCGCTGAGCAACCGCTGCCAAAAATAAATTCCACCGCGGCCGATGCGGTGCAGAACAATCGCCGTAACCATGTAGACCTGGCCATCCATGTTGGGCAATGAGTCGGTCCCGACGATCAAGCGGTAATTACGTTCGTGTTGGGCATGCACAAAATTACTGATCAGGGCGATCAGCCTAGCCTCACGTATTTCGCCGTAGGTGGGACTGTGGAACTGTTCGCTGCGAACAGCCATGCGATGATCGGCTTCCTTTCCCTCCGTTCGCCAGGAACCACTAAGGCCAGGGTTCCGTCGCTATTCTATCGAAGGTGGGTCTTTTTGACAAGTCGACTAAAGAAAAGGCCTCCGTCTTAAAGACCGGAGGCCGGGGAAATAACAAGTGGGACCGTTCGCCGATGGTGAGACATCGACTAGGCACCTTCCCGTGCCGGGTCCCTGGTCACCAGGTTGGTTGTTCGAAGACCTGGGGCCGCCCAACCGTAGATCGAGACTTGGCGACTGGTGGTGCCGGTCAGTAGCCGCAACGGCTCCTTGACCCTTTCATCGGGCGCTCACGCTGACTTCCGGAAAGCCAGCCATCCCGAATCCATGTGTGGAAGTCACAGCACCCGTCTCTTGATGGTTTCCCTTTTAACATGCTCAGAAAAAGTTGTCAATAGTCCTAAGCGTTTAGTCAACAATTGAAGGTTTTACCGCCTCGATTTTGGCTAGTCTCTCCCGGCGGAACTCATTCCAATCCCCCAATTTAATCGCCGCCCGGCAATCTTCCATCAGCTTCATCATCATGCGGGTGTTGTGAATAGCTAAGGCGCGACTACCTTGACGATCCTTAGCTCGGCACCAGACGGAAATTTGCTGGGCGGTTAAAGTTTTGCAGGTGGAACAGTCGCAGTCATCAAGCAAAGGTTGATCACCGCGAATCCGAGCTAATGGCACGATGTCAGTATAATGTGTGGCAGTCAGGACATGCTGATGCCGCGCCCGACGAATTGGTTCGACACAGTCGAATAAATCAACGCCCTCATCAACGGCGTGTAAAATATCTTCCAGCCAGCCGATGCCGAGCAGGTGGCGGGGTTTTTCTTCCGGCAGCAATGGTATGATCCACTCCAGTGTTTCCACCATGGCGTGCTGTCCGAAACTTCCGCCGATGCCAATCCCCTCGAACGGCATCTGACTGATAACTTCCGCGCTGGCCTTTCGTAAATTTTCAAAAGTCCCGCCCTGGACAATACCGAACATCAATTGATCTGAACGGGTGCGGGCATTTAGACATTGTTTCGCCCAGCGATGCGTCCGCTCCAGCGCTTGGCGGTTATATTCTTCGTCGTGCAGGGGTGAAGTACATTCATCAAAAGCGAAAATCAGATCAGCCCCAAGCTGTTCCTGCCAACTGGTCACAATTTCGGGAGTCAGGCGGATTAATTCCGCGCCATCGGAAAAAATTACGCCCCCGGGATCAATCGTAGCTTTAGCCGTAGCCAGCGCTTTAACCTGACTGGGTCGGGCGTTTATACCACCGGCGATTTTACCAACCCCATGAACCATCCCCCAGCCCAAACTAAACACCTGAAAGCCGCCGGAGTCGGTGGCCAGCGGTAAATTCCAGTTCATCCACTTATGTAGCCCGCCGGCTTCAGCAATTTTACCGATCCCCGTCCGACGGTTAAGATGATGCAAATTGCACATCATTACTTCCGTGCCGCACTCCTTTGCATCATCAAGACTCATGCCGTGCAGCACGCCGCGAGTAGCCACCGGCATAAATCCCGGAGTATTAATCATGCCGTGGGCGGTGGTTAATTCACCGACCCGGGCACGGCTGTGTTTATTTACATGAGTTATCTTAAAAACCGACACGCCGCCATCATACCACATCCCGGGTCCGCCACCGCCACCAGCCGATTAAGGTACTGACCACGATAATTCCCAGGAAGACTACGATCGCCGAAAAGTCGTATTGGCCCTGGATCAACGCTTTATTCGGATCGAAGTAATGAAAAATGGAAATATATTTAAGATTAGCCAGGTTGTCTTTTAGGCTGGAAATTATATTCAGCACATACATAATCAACACCGTCCCGCCCATTACCATGTAGACCTTGCCCTTGTCCGACAGCCAGGCCGAGATCGCGAAGGCGAGGCTTAACAGCGCCAAGCCCAATAATTCGCCCATCACTCCCACCGCTAAAAAGTGACTGGGCAGGTAATCGACGTTGAAGACCGCGCACAGGGGAAAAACCACGGCGTTAATCACGAAATTAAAAGCAGTATAGATGCTGACGGCCGCCAGCCAGCGACTGAAGAATATTTTCGTCCGTGACACCGGCTGGCTGGCTGATTGAATAATTGTCTCCCGTTCAACGTCATTCGCCAGCGACGATCCGGCCAGTGAGAGGGTTAAAATAATGGTCAGCACCAGCCAGAACATCGAATACATTTCCATGGTCAGGTATTTCTCGATCGTGTCCATCGAGAAGGAGTCCATGTTGATCACTTTCTTGAAGGCTTCCGGCATCTGCTTCATCAGGTCGTCGTAGTTTATCTGTGACGACTGGAAAGTCGGGTAAAGCGAAATGTACATCAGCTGACTGCCCACTCCGATGATGCACATCGCCAGTAACATTCTCCAACGATCTTTGATGGTGCGAATAAAAATCGTGATCATTGGTGTTGACCGTTAGTAACCTTTGACTTTATACGGAAGTGGGAGATGACGGAAAGTATTGGAGGTATCAGCACGAACAATAAATAAGAGTAGACAAGACCAGAGATGATAACCACACTCACAGCTTGTCCCGGGTTAATATTATTGAGATCTATATTCCCCCAGATCCAGGGACTGTTCATAATACGCGGATAAGGTCGAGACAGGCAGAATATTGTACCGCCATTACAGTCGTTCGGTGAAGTCAGTACGGTAAACGATAGCCCCGCCCAGATGATTAGTGTAATTGTAGATATTAGCAAAACTTTTTTCGTGACTCCGATGGCAGTCATAATGACCAGGATGGTCATCCAGATTATCATGATTGCATTCGCCCCGCTTTTGGGGATGTGGTACTGATTGACCAGGAACTGCACGGACGCCCATACACCGAGCGTAATTAATAGCAACCACAGATTCATCCTTGGCTTGTGCATGCGATCTCTAATTGTCCGCCAGAAGATGGTGATCATTGTGTTACAGATAGATTCACATTCTGACCATTCAAGTCTAAAGTATAATTACCGGCTGGCGTTCCGGGTAAAACAATCAATTCATCAGCCACCCCTGTTAATTTTTTCTTTATTAGTCCGTGCCAAAATCCTCCTGATGTTCCCGGCAGACAACTTCCAATAGGTTCCACGATATACTCACTTTGTGTCTGGAGTTGCTGATAGAAACCTCGCTCGATAAATCCGGAACCTTGTGTAAGTAAAACATTAATACGATCTTTATTCGGCTGGCCGATGCCTACACTACTGTTTACGTTCTCAGTCACATCTGAAAATGATACCAGCATTTCATTGCCACTAGAATCACGTACAGATCTGGTCGGGTTTTCGATTAGGCACAGTGGATAGTCTTTATCTCCGATATGAGTATACGACACTGTGACACTGCCACCAGGTTTTACTGTAGAGGCAGAAAGTGTGAAAGTGGTTTTTCCGTATTTGGCATACAATATTAATAACCAGCCGACCACAATAATAGCTACTATAGTTATTGTTGTAGTAATAAATATTTTTTTCATGAGCGGTTGTATCCCGTTAGAGTTAGGAAACGCTTGAGTCGATTATAAATATACCTTTTTCCCATTCCAGATTTTAGGTATTTCTCTCTTGCCTTGGCGTCGAATTCATTCTTGCATGCTTCATAGTAAATTAGTTCGTAGGGTCCTCGATTTTTTGTGTAAGTCGATTTCTTAGCGTTATGCTGTTTCAAGCGTTTCCGTAAATCACTTGTATAGCCCGTGTACAATCGTACATTTGCGAGACTGCGTAGTACGTACGTATAATACATATTCAGGTAACTCTAACGGGAATAAAATTCCATAAATAATTCCTCGAGGGTGGCGTGCTGGATTTGCAAATCATGAATCGGCGCAGTAGCCAGAATTTTTAACAAGGGTTTCAAATCACCGCTGGCCTTCAGCATCATAAAATTATTATGATGATTTACCACCGTCACGTTCGGAAACGACGGCAGCTTGAAATCACTTTCGAATTCCACCGTGATGGTATAGAGATGTTTATCCTTTAAGGCCGTCATCGGTTCGGTCGCGACCAGTTTTCCTTGGCGCAGAATCGCCACCCGCGTGCACAGCCGCTCCACCTCGGATAAATTGTGCGAGGACATGAAAATAGTGGCGCCGCGTTTATGTGCTTCGTGAATTAAGGCGTAAACGGTCTGTTGCAGTAGTGGATCTAATCCGGTGGTCGGCTCGTCCAGGACAATCAAGTCGGCCTGATGCATAAAAGCCAGCACCAGCGATAATTTTTGCTTGTTCCCGGTCGACAGATGCTTGACGCTAAAATCGAGATCCAGTTCCATCCGCTTGGCCAGTTCGGCAGCGGTGTCTTTAGTGTGATGCAGACTAGCGGCGTATTTGACATGTTCCCAGCCGGTCCATTTTTCATTCAGCGAGGTGGTAGCCGGCATATAACCAATCCGCTGACGTGCCGCCACGCCCTGGGTGACGCTGTCCAAATCAAAAACTTTAATGTGGCCTGTTGACGGTCGTAAAAAATCCATCAGACAGCGGATGGTGGTCGTTTTGCCGGCGCCATTCGGGCCCAGAAAACCATAAATTTCTCCCGGTAAAACATTAAAGCTAATCCCATCAACTGCCTTGGTTTTACCGAAATGCTTAACCAGGTCCTTGATTTCCAGCACTGGTTGATCGTTTTTCACCACCGCATTATATCTAAATCTTGGTTATTTTTCTAGAGCTCCGATTTTCCGTAACCGTCGGTATTGCCACACCTGCTCTTTTATCGCTTTCGAGCCCAGGCCAGCTCTGTTTCATGTCATGCCGGATTTAATCCGGCATCCATGTTAATCAAAGGCATAGACTCCGGGTCAAGCCCGGAGTGACAAATTACAGAATCCCCGTACTTTATAGGAGACTGTGGGCCACTTCCGAGATTACTTAGGCTCTTTTTAATCCGTGCAACCTCTGCTCTTGCCACTCCCGTTCTTTTGAGTCGATCGCTAAACCTGCCGCTTTAGCGGCGTAGTCAGCGGCGGCAAGCGCATGACCAGCCACATGAGCCGCTGCGACGGCCTGACCAGCAGCGCGGGCTGCGGCCCGCGCCGCCCCGTCATTAGCTTTCCGCGCCGCCGCGTGGGCATCAAGTGACGCTTTGCGGATAACGGCCATATGAAAAACGCCAGTGCTGACCCACGCCCGACCAACTTTAATCGCCTGCCGCGGACGTTTATCACGCGGGTACTTTTTTTCGAACAGCGGCAAAACGCGTTCGGCGCAATCGAGTGCCCAAATAACAGCAGAATTATGACCAAGCTTGCCTAATGACTTTATCGTTGATTTAGCCATGCGTTTTGTTTTAATTGGTTGGCCTTAGTGGATGACGTTAGAACTTTGATATTGGAAACAGGATTAGATGTTTCGCTATATAATATCAATGTGTCTCTGCTTCAGCACTTTTAATGAGCATTGGCAGTTCCCTTCTAAATGTCTCATCAGACAATACTCTAATTGTGCGCGTCAGTGCGCTTTTCTTATTTGCTACAATCTTATCTATTTCTTCCTGAGTAAGATGTTCTCCCATTACTACCAGAATGATCGGCATATCACATGAACCATATTTCTTTAGTTTAATTATTAAATGACTAGCGAAAGAAAACGTATCCTTTGCGTAGAAAATATCCAATATAAGTCCTTTGTTTTTTGAAGTGTATATAAAGAAATCACAACGTATTCCCTGTGGCCTTATCACCTTCTGTTCATGCACTCTTACTTCGGGGACTATTTGCGTAAGTAACTTGTAGTATTCTTCTTCTTGCAGCCTAGCCCTTCGATCTGCTTCTCCTGCAACAACAGCTCTAACCCTGCCGCGAGTAAAGTCATTTGGACCCAGCCCGACTGCTTTACGTAGTTCGACCAAACCACCAAACCGACGCTGGATTTGTCGTGATGAGGGCAGGTATTCAAAGGAATCTATCTCGTGAGACGTCGGATATTTGTTGTACAGTGAGTAGAAATACATCAATCCCTGTCGTAAGTTTTCAATCGTCCACAATTTGTCAGGGTCCGTTATCCGTCCCGTTCCTATAATACGTTTTCTCAATTTTGGGAATTTGTCTAGATCTGGTCGGTCCATTGAAATTAAGTCTTTGTGCTATTGAATGTTTTCTAAACGACGGTGACTACTTGGTGTCGTGAAGTAAAGCCTCAAGAGGAGTTGGTACTACGTTGGCGATCTTCATTTCGTAACCATCAACTGTCAGTTTAACACTGCCTATATAGCGAGTCGCATAAAAGGATAAATACAACATCACTTTATCAACTGGCAGATGCCATAAATCAGTTTCTTCTGGCCTTTGTCGACCTGCCCAACATATTTTGTATCCAC
>Ga0315283_10000065_pt1 | contig 58623 bp, 55 predicted proteins | sample YL17G09_0_MG_FD_204541 | JGI IMG/M metagenome (GOLD analysis project Ga0315283, IMG submission 204541) | Sediment microbial communities from Yellowstone Lake, YNP, Wyoming, USA - YL17G09_0 | ecosystem: Environmental > Aquatic > Freshwater > Lake > Sediment | place: USA: Wyoming | collected...
CAAGCAAATAATAATACAAATCAAAAATCTGGAAGTTTAAGTGCCGCGGTCGGTGGGTCGCGACGACGAAAGGGTGGAGCTAGTGGAACTATTCCAGCTCCTCAATTTCAAATGCAATATACAGACCAGAGTGGACCGGGCGGCACTGCAAATGACCAAGCACAACAAAACGCGCAAATTGGCACACAACAAAGTGCAAATTCTGCATTAGATGCGTCTGCAACAACTAAAGGTGGAAGACGCAGACGACGCTCTAGAAAAGGTGGCAATCCTGATTGGAAATGGGGATGTTACAGTGGTGGCAAAAAGAAATCAAAGAAAAGACGGAGTTCAAGACGAAGGTCTAGTCGAAGACGCTAAACTATTTCTATAAATTTCATATTACTCATCTTAATTATTAAATTGGTGTAAATACTTTTTAATTGTTTTTCAAAGTGTATTGGTTTAGGTTTTTCATGTTTTCTTGGATACAATGATTTAATGTCTGGCAATCCTATTACCTGATTAAACACACTAATATTATTCCAAAACTGTTCGTATTTTACGCAATAAATTTGATAATTTCTCTCTTTCTTTGAAGAATAATTATCAAAAAATTCTTCCAACTTGTATAAATCTTTCTTACTGTGTATAATGTCATACAGGGCTAAATTTCCACCATTGTCACACATTATATTTTTCAAATGAGGAATATTTGGACCAGTTGGTTTTGCAAATCTACTGTATATAACTGGTAATGGATTTCTATAAATGTAAATAATTTTATAGTTTTTTAATTCGGTATTTGGAATATCAACACTATTAAACCACTCACTATACACATCTTCATTTGTTTTATTTTTGCCTACATATTTTAAATTATTAGGAGGATTTCTGTCATGAATATGATATACGTTTCCAAAATGTGATAAATATTCAGTTAAAACAGTCGACCCACATCCGCCATAGCTACAAACATAATAATGCATATTTTTATCAAAGTATTTTGGAACGTTAGTATTTGGTTTGTGACCTGCTGTAACTGGATGGTTATGATTATTTATATTTTTTAAAAAATTAAACGACCCCTGATTCATAATCATGACTAAGAATAAATAAATAGAATGTAAACTAAAACAAATCAATATAAAGCAAACTAAACAAATTTGCAGTTAAAGTACAAAAATTAAATTAAAAATTATATATTAATAATATAAGTTATGCCTTCTGGTAAAAATTGGATTAATTTTGTATATGTAAATTTAGCCTTCGGGTTATATATAGCAGGTGTATTCTTTTTTAGTCAGCTTAAAAATATTAAAGACAATTGGTCTACATATCGGTGTAACCCAATGTACATGCCTCTAGCAGACGACGTTGAAACTAATTTTGTATATTGCATTCAAAATAGCATGTCTAGTTTTATGGGATTTATAATGCAACCTCTAACCTTTTTAACAAGTTCTATGTCGGGTATGTTGTCGGGGTTCTTAGATGAAATAAATATGGTAAGAGCCATGTTTGATAAAATCAGAACGTTTATTTCTAGCATTGTTGAATCTATTTTCGGTGTATTTTTAAATTTAATTATTGAATTCCAAAAAATTATAATTGGTATAAAAGATTTGATTGGTAAGAGCATTGGTATTATGGTTACTTTAATGTATGTTATAGACGGAAGTGTAAAGACAATGCAAAGTGCATGGAATGGCCCAGCAGGACAACTTGTTCAAGCGCTCGGCAAATGCTTTCATCCAGAAACAAAACTAAAATTGCAAAATGGTAACACGGTTTTTATTAAAGATATAAATTTAGGAGATGTTTTAGAGAACGGGTCAATTGTTGAAGCAACTATGAAACTCGACAATAAAATAAATCCAATACCGTTATATGTTATTAATTCTGAAGGAGTAAATAGAGAGAACATTTACGTAACAGGAGCTCATTTAATTTTTGATAAAAAAAGCAAAAAATATGTAAAGGTTGAAAATTATGATAAAGCAGAAAAAACCGACATATTCATTGATTGGTTTAGTTGTTTGATTACAAGTGACCATAAAATAGTAGTAGGTTCTGGAAAATTTTGGGATTGGGAAGATGACAACGTTTTAATAAATCAATAAACATATTACAAAATTGCTATAATTTTGCAATATATTAAAATCATTATTATCCATTTAATATATATGAGTAATGATACTGGATTAAAAAATATTGAAAAAATGTACAAAAACTTAACATATTTTGACCAATACGGAGGGTCTGTAATCGTATTAGTTATAATCACAATTGTTTTGTTATTTCTTTGTGCATATTGTTATGTCATGATAAATGTAGCTCCTATCAAAAATGATTGGCAAAATCAACGCTGTAAACCATATATTATACCATTTGCTGGAATAATAAATAAACCAGATAATATGTCCATGAGTGATTTTACGTCTCAAAATTATGCATACTGCCAACAAAGCATACTAACGAGTGTTGCAGGTTTATTTCTGCAGCCTATAACATTTATAACCAGCATGTTAAATGGAATTATAAATGATGTAAAAGATGCAATAAATTCCGTTAGAGCCATGTTTGACAAAGTTCGAACTTTTTTTGAAACCATAATAAAGGAAATTATGGGACGGATTATGAATATGATGATACCGTTACAACAAATTATTATTGGTATGAAAGATATGATGGGGAAAATGCAAGGCACATTGACAACGGGATTGTTTACAACACTTGGCGCATTTTACACAATGCAATCGTTGATGGGTGCTATTGCAGAATTGATAATAGTTATTTTAATAGCGATGGCTGCAATAATGATAGGGTTATGGGTAGTGCCAGTTACATGGGGTGCCGCTGCCGCAATGACCGCAGTTTTTTTAGCCATTTCCGTTCCTATGTCTATTGTTCTTGCATTTATGTTGGATTATCTCAAAGTAAAGCCTGATTTAAGTATTCCAAAAATTAAATGTTTCGATAAAAATACACTGCTTTTGATGCAAGATGGGCAAATAAAACCAATTATAGATGTCCAGGTAGGAGATGTTCTTGAAAATGATAACCAAGTAACTGCTAAAATAAAAGTAGATGTGAAGGGCTCTGAAATGTATAACCTAAATGGCGTAATAGTTTCGGATTCGCATATTGTAGAGTATAATAACAAATGGATTCACGTTTCGCAACATCCGGATGCGTTAAAACTTGGCATGTATTCAGAACCACATTTATATTGTTTAAATACTAGCAAAAAAACAATTTCAATAAATAACACCGTTTTTACTGATTGGGACGAATTATGTGAAACCGATATTGAATGTATTAAACAAAAAAACGCTGAATTTATGTCGCAAACATCTGATATTCACAAACACTTAGACGGTGGATTTGTAGGCAACACACATATTACGTTAAACAATGGCTCGACAAAAGAAATTAGAAATATTGTTGTAGGTGATGTTTTGGAAAATAATGAAATTGTCTACGGAAATGTGGAAGTAGATGGTATGGGGTTGACAAATCAGTACAGATATCATTTAGGGAATAATATTGTTATAGACGGAGGGCCAAATTTAAATATATGTGATAAAACCAAGCCATTTATAAGCACGTTGAATTTAGATAAAGCGTACGTTGAAGTACTAGATACAAAGGAAACTGTATTATACCATTTACTAACCAACAAACAAACTTTTTATGTTGGAAAACTAAAATTTTACGATTATAACTCAACTATTGATCTATTTTTAGAAAAAGATAGAGGAAAATTATTATCTATGAAATATGTATAAATGGAGATTTCAATATTAGGACATAAATTAAACGTCGAGCTGTTAATTTTAATTGGCGTAGTATATTTGATTTTAGTGGGACATACTGTGTGTGGTTGCTCTAGTGTGCATGGAGTAAAAGAATCACTCACTAATATGTTTGGCATGAAAGAAGGGTTTTCTGGAGCAAATACTAATTATGGCGAATCTTCGCGTTATAGTTTGAATGCTGCCATGACTCCCATTAATACTGCATCATGGAGTCTGCCAAATATGACCGTTACTCCTGGACAACCATTGAGCAAAGGAGTTCAAAGTGTGTTGGACCGTCCTCACCAACAAATTCCTTTGCCTGAGGGGGAATTGTCAATGTTTGCAAATACTCCTTTCAAGCCTGAATGTTGTCCTAATACATATTCTAATAGTACTGGATGTGCGTGTATGACAACAGGTCAATACAATTACTTGGTAACTCGCGGCGGCAATAATGTGCCTTACTCAGAGTATTAACCATTAACCATTGAATAATTATATATTTATATTTTTATAATATATATATAATGCCAAAAACTGTAAAAAAAAACAATGCAAGAAATAAGACTAAAAAGCAAAAAGAACCACTTAATCCTTATCAGTTAATTCCGAAAAACTGTCCAATTGGTTTAGAACCGTTTGAAAAAGAATTTAGTAAAACCATTCCATTAAACAAATTAAAATTAACAAATGACCAAAATAAAAAGGAATTCGTAAAAGAGTTGTTATCCGAGTTCTCTCCTTCTCACTTTACACCTAAAAATGATTTTTATAGTTACATAAATTATCTTTGGTTAAAAAATGTGTCGGTCACAGAACAGCAGGATTATATAGTTCAAATAGATGATTTTAGATTAGCCCAAGACAACGTATATAAACAATTAAATGAAATAATTTTAGAATACGTAAAAAGTCATGATAATCCCTTGTCAAAAAATCTGAAACATTTTTATGATTCTGTCATAAATATGAATTCTATCGAAAATAGTAAACAATTATCAAAAGAAGCCGTAATTGCAATAGACGATTTAATTAAGGAACAAAATGCTTGGAAAATGTTGGCATTTTTTAATAAGGATGAAATGATTTCATCTGATGCTCCGTTTGTATTTTCTTTAGCAGCAGACGACAAAGAATCTACTGTTTTTAGATGTTATATAAATGCGCATGCATTTGGATTAATAGATTTAAACGTTTATTATGATGACGGAACTGAAGTAGAATATAAAAAGAAATATCGAGCAGCTTATGTTAAAAACTGCAAACTAATATTTGACACCTGTTTAGGTCCTAATGATTTTGATGGTAAAGATGTGTATGACGTGGAGGTTGAATTGTTTAACGCATTAGGATGCACAGCAGTCACTACAAAAGAAGAAAAATCATATAATAAAATTTATGCAGACGAAGCCCTAGCAAAATACGACTTTGATTGGAAAGAATTTTCGAAAGAATTAGGGTTTAAACAACCACCAAAGTTTTTTATTACAGGTAGTTTAAATTATTTAAAATGTGGTTCTGAGCTACTGACAAAAAATTGGACTTCAAAAAAATGGCGGACTTATTGGATATTTATTTTATTAAAACGAATTGCTAGAATTACTAGAAACTGGGAAAAGGTTGTATATGAATTTTATGGTAATTATCAACGTGGACAAGAAGGTATTAACAATAGCGATTCGGTAAGCGCATCACTCTACATGTCTGTACCATTTAATAAATTTTTAACAGAACACTATGTAGCAAAATATGAAAACCCTCAAGCAATAAAGTACGTTAAAAATATTTGCGAAGACCTAAAACAAGTATTTTACAGAATTATGAGCCGAAATAGTTGGTTGTCGCCTTCAACTAAAAAATACGCACTAAAAAAATTACAACACCTAAATTTTACAATTGGACATATGAATAAAGAGAGAGAAGACCCATTGCTGGGGTATACAAGCAATTTACATGATAATATGCAGAAAATCTTGGAATGGAGACAGGAAAAGTTTGTTGAACTTGAAGGTAAACCATTTATAGACATTCCAATTATGGATTGGACACAGTATCCTGTTAAAATGATTGGTACTCAAGCATATATTGTTAATGCTTCATACACTCCTACTAAAAACGGCATTTTTATAAACTTGGGGTATATTCAAAAACCTTTTGTAGATTTGGATGACCGAGGAATAGAATATAATTTGGCTCATATTGGGTTTACACTTGGACATGAAATGTCGCACGGGTTTGATGATTGGGGCAGTCAATATGATTACAACGGCAATTTAAATGATTGGTGGACAGAAAGCGATAAAAAGAAATTTAAAGCGATTCAACAAGATGTAATTAAACAATATCATGATTTTGCCGCCAGAGATGGTATCAATTTTGATGCTTCCATTGGAATTGGTGAAGATATGGCAGATATTTCGGGAATGGCGATATGTAATGAATATTTGAGGGATTTTCAACAACATAATAAAGATTTAATACCTATTTGTAAACTGTCGTTTGAGGTGTTTTATACGTATTACGCATTTCAACAGAAACAAAAAGTTAGTAAAAAAGCGCTTAGTGCACAATTAAAAACAAACCCACATCCTCTTGATAAATATAGATGCAATATACCTTTATCTCGGTCGGATGTGTATAGAGCATTATATAACGTTAAAAAGGGTGATGATATGTGGTGGCCTAATACAAATACTATTTGGTAAAAATGAATTTACTTTTATTTTAAAATATTAGCTAATATTATGAATCTAACAAAAAAATATAACATTAACAATAACAATAAAACAAAAAAAAATACAAAACAGTATTTTAGCAAAATAAATATAACAAGTGTTAATGATATAATAAAAAAAAAGGATTCAATAAAATTAACCTCGTTGATTTCACAATATTTTACCAAAGAAATATTACCAATAGTTAATAAATGTAAACGTCCAATTAACTCAAAATATAATGATTTTGTTGAAAGAAGTAAAGGACGATTTGAGATACTACCATCTAAAAAAATACTAAAACAGATTTTTCAAATACTAAATAGTAATAAAAAATTTAGAATTTTAAATGAAAAAATTAAAAATACAATAAAACATTTTTGGGGTGATGTAACAGAGGAACTTGGTATACTACCTTTAGAACCAGATACTGCTGAGGGAAAATGGCATCGTGATATATTTGTAAAATCAAAAAATGATTTTGACAAAAATGTATTTTATATAACACAAGTAATATATTTAGATGATAAAGCAGATACTGAATTTTGTCTAAATAGTCAAAATAATAGTGATAACAATGATGAAAAATATAAAAAAAAACACGTTCACTCTAAAAAATGTTCAAGCATTTTTTTTGATGGTAGAACAATACATAGAGGGTTAGAAAATGAATCAGACAAGGTGAGGTATGCTATTTACATTAGTTATTATAAAAAAACATATATTGATAATGAATCACTAATAGATAAAAACTTTAATGAAAAGGATTTATTATCTGTTTGTAATCAATCGTACAAGGAATAAAATAAAATTGAATTTTCTTTTTATTTTTAAATAAAAAGAAAAAGCAGAATGGACAATCTACAAGATGAGCTTTATAAAATCTTTCTGAAATCTCCTACTAATTTGTTTGACGAATTTATTTTAGAATGTCAAAAATGGTATGAAATGCCAGCACATTCATTCAGTGAAATGCGAATGCGTGACAATAAAAAAGTTAGGGGGGATATTTTTGAAGAGTTTTGCGTTCTTTATTTGAAATATGTAAAAGGTTATAAAAATGTATGGCTTCTTAAAGACGTACCCGATGCCATATTAGATAAATTAACGTTAAAACGTCGAGATATGGGAATTGATATTATAGTAGAAACATCAGATGAAAAATATGTGGCAGTTCAGTGTAAATATAAAAAACACACTGGTTGCAAATTAAATATACTGTCATGGAGAGCATTATCCACATTTTATGCTCTTTGTTTAAGGACTGGACCATGGGATAAATATATAATTATGACCAATTGTGTTTATACTAGACATCAAGGGAAAAAAACGTCGCAAGATGTTTCGTATTGTTTAAAAACGCTACAAAATATCACTAAAGACGAATGGTTACGCATGTGCAATGTTTCTGGAGTCAAAATTGTGTCAGAAGAACAATTGGATGAAGAGAAAGCGGTAGAGAAAATCGAAGAAAAAGTAGTAGAAAAAGTAGTAGTTAAAAAAGTTGTAGTAAAAAAAGTTAAACCGAGTAAAATTATTATACCTTCTAAAGAAGAGATAAGAGCACTTCGTACGTCATTCTACAACATTTAATAATCTATCACATATCGTGAAGGGCTTTCAAAAAGGTTTTTTTTATTATTAACTTGCTATATACTATGAAGTCGGCCTTTAATAGAATCGGTTCGCTATTTAGAAAAAAAAAACCACTAAATCCACTCATTTATTTGCCTACCGAAATGAATGCACCAACGTATGAAACGTTGGAATTTAAATTTGACGAATCTGACTCCAAATTCGGAAATTCTTCGGTTGTTTTAACAACCGAAGCAGACACCCATACAGAAAGTGGAGATGGGTTAAAACTGAAATTGGTTGTTCATTCAAAAGGGATTGCAAGTGATAAAGGAATGCGAACCGGTGATATTGTTGTCGCTCTAGATGACACACCTATTTATTCCTTTGAAGACTTCACTGAACAGTTTCAAACCAGACCTTTAACCGTAAAGATAATTCGTCCTACTTATGTTTCAACCGACGAATTAAAAAATTTGTCGTCAACTCCAGATACACCTATACAATCAATCCAAAAACAAAAATCACTTGATGCAACAAAATTTAAAATGGATAACTATTTAGCTCAAACTATCAATCAATTTGGACTATACACAAATTTTTACAAATCTTTATCGTACCCTGAACAACAAGCAATAAGAAATTATCAAACCGATTCTGGTGAATTTAATAATCATCCAATATCAGTCCAAAGACTAAAGAATGTTTTTGCTAAGGCACCACCACTTCCATCTACCATTTATGTATACAGATGTTACTCAAGCAAAGTTAGTATTAATAGCATTGATAATCAAATGGAGTTGGGGAGGTTTTTGTCGACATCATTGTCACACAAACTGGCATTGAACTGGTGTGATTTGCAAAAGGGGAATTGTTATAACACCCGTGATAATGCTAAGAAATTGGAAATTTGTATAATTATACCTAAAGGTTCAAAAGTTTTACCACTTGTGTATGCATTATTTGACGTTTATAATGAGTATGAAATATTGTTGCCACCAACTGGAAATATAGTTTCAACTGAAGCGTGTCATCCGAAATATAATGTCCCGATTTTTATATATTTTGAAGATTCGCGTCTGGCAAATCAGTTTAAGGAATCACAATACCCAACCGTCGCACAACAACCTGTCGCACAACAACCTGTCACACAAGGTCCCGTCACAACAAACTGGAATGAATGGCTACAAAAAATGCTAAAACAACCAGAAGAACCCCCAGAAGGCGTTGATTATGCGAATGCAGTAATTGATGCATATGGTGGCAATAAAACGTACAAATCAAGGAGAAGTAAAAAATCAAGGAGAAGTAAAAAATCAAGGAGACACAACAAAGTCACAAACACATTTAATAGGAAAAAAAATAAGACACGAAAAAGAAAACATTGACCGTTTATTTACGCGTGTATTCGCAAATAGTGCAATATGTTATGTTTTGCGACTTTTCACAATCAATATCAATTGTATCTTTTACAAAATCATGTTGACAACAAGAAACCATTTTGTCATTCGCAACCTGTACAAGGATGTTAATAGCTTCAATTTCTTGTTCATAGTTTTTTTTCATATTTTCCATCTTTAACATTTCGTCATTAGGTATATCATATATTTCTTTGTTAGAAATAAATTCGGTATAAATAGACGTTATTTCTAGCATGTGGTATTTAATTGCATTTATACGCTTTTTGAATAAAAAAAATACGTCAGGTGTCATTATGTATACACATAATTAGCAATATATATTTAAATTAGTTTACATTATTTACATTTTGGTCTATACGTATATTGCTTATACGTACATACTATACATAGCAGAAACATTGTTATTATCCTTTTTAATTAATTTGTCAACAATTTCTTTTGACACTGTAAAAGGGAATTCAACTTTCAATGACATATCTTCTTCAAATAAGTTCGAGTCGGGCTTCATCAATCGATACAAATTGAGCTTTGTGTAAATAATTTCTAAACACCTCTTGAGATTTCTTACACCGTCTTCCTTGTTACAGTAATTGTCAATGATGTAATGGAGTGTTTCATCTGGGATAATAATGTCTTTCTGTTCGAATTTCACTTGTTCGCGAATTTTTGGCAATAAATAATCGTTGCCAATTACCGTCTTTTGTTTTTGATTATAACCCTTTGTTTGAATTCTATACATTCTGTCTTTTAAGATAGGATTTACTTTGCTTTCGTCGTTATAACTGAAAATGAACAAACACTTGCTCAGGTCAAAATTGATTTCGGCAAAATACTTGTCGTGAAATTGAGAATTTTGAGAGGTGTCTGTCAAATGAGTCAATATACCGGCAATTTCTTCACCGCGCGGTGTGTCGCTAATTTTATCTAATTCATCAAAATAAATTACTGGATTCATGCACTTGCTATCTATAAGAATCTGAACAATTTTACCCCATGTACTACCCTCGTAAGTATAAGAATGACCTTCCAAAAAGCTACTATCTGTCGCACCGCCTAGCGCAATAAATGCAAATGGTCTATTAAGAATCTTACTAATTCCTTCTTTTACTAGACTAGTCTTTCCTGTTCCAGGAGGTCCATGAATAGCAATGGCCGTTCCAATCGACTTTGGATTGGTAACTAGCTGCCCTAACATTTGCAAAATCTGCATTTTAGCATCATTTAATCCATAAACAGCTGAATTTAGCGTATTTTGCGCAGATTCCATAAATTCATGACACTTGTCTACACCGTCATCAATAGATATTGGCAAGGTTTGATAGACATTAAATGGAATTCTCATGAAAGTGTCTACCCAGTTTTTAATTTTGTAAAATTCGCCACTTCCGGGCTCCATGTACCGGAGTGAATTGATTTTTTTCATAGCAGCTCCTTTGAAAAGGGTTGGAATATCCGATTCGAGAAGTGTAATTCTATAGGGTTTTTGAATTCGAGTAATTTTATTTATTTCTCTCAATTCCTTTATGATTTTCTTTTGTTCGTGGATATCCAGCTTTTCATAAAAGGCGAAATCATTCATGGTGTTTTTGTCCTTGACAATTTTCTTGAAAATACGATTGTTTCTTTCCTTTTGTTTTTGCATTTTTTTGTCTTGTCTTGTCTTTGTAGTTTTAAGGTCTTCTTCATATGCTTCAATGCATTTTTGAATAGACTTGTTATTTTTATTATTTTGACACAATTCTTTTAGTTTAAAAAGAACATCATTACTATCTTCGGTGCTATTTTTATCGACCGTTTCTCCTTTCTCTTTTTTATCTTCCTTTTCCTTTTCTTTTCCCTTTTCTTCCTTTTCTTCCTTTTCTTCTTTCACCTTTTTGCTTCCCTTTTTTTTCGAAACAATAATTTCTTCTTCTTCAGAGTCAGAAGAAACCGACGCGTCTTCGTCTTCAGTATCTTCATCATCATCTGAATCTTCATAATCTGAATCGTCTTCATCTTCCCATTCATCTTCATCATCGTCTTCTGCTCCACCAATTGTAAATATAATATTTATTTTATTAGATTTCTTGTCTACAATAAAATCATCTTCTTCCTCATCGTCATCGTCATCGTCGTCATCATCTGTTTCTTCGATATATTCAGAATCATCTTCATCTTCATCTTCAGTATCTAGTTCAACAACTTTTTTATCCTTTTTCTTTTTATCCTTATCTTTATCTTTATTCTTCTTATCCTTAACCTTTTTATTTTTAGAGCTCTTTTCTTCTTCGGATTCTGTTTCCCATGATTCATCGTCATCTTTTTCAGCCTTCTTTTTGCCCTTATTTTTTTTATCAAGTTGTTTGACAATTTCATTTTTTATTCCTTTTTGAAGATTTTCTCCAGATTTGATTTTTTCATTAAGGTGTTTGGATGGAAATATTTTTGCCAAAAACTTTCGATATTCATGAACATTCATTTCATCACTGTCGCTATCAGTTTCCACACTATCACTGTCAGACTCGGACTGTCTCTTTTTTTTTAATGAAACATCGGCTGCCTTTTTCTCACTCTTTTTGCGCTGTTCTTTTTTTGAAATCTTGTTTTGAATATCTTTCGTCATTTCTTATATATATATATTATTACGTCTTTATTTTAAATAATAATCAATTTTATTTTATAAAAAAATACTCATAATCATAAATTAATACTATTGCAAATCGATATAAAAAATTATCGCCTATATTTAATGTATCTAATAAAATAAAATTGATTATTTTAAAACAATCTAAAATCTAAACAATATAATATATAAGAGATGTCTAAATACACAAGTTCAAATACTATGAATTGCTCCAAAGTAATTGGAATTCAGTTTAGTATAATGTCTCCCGAAGAAATAAGAAAAGGCTCTGTTGCCGAAATTACAAGCAGGGATACTTATATTAATAATAAGCCAGTCATAGGTGGACTATTCGACCCGAGAATGGGCGTTTTAGAACCAGGACTAATATGTCCAACAGATGGATTGGACTATATGAAAACGCCTGGTTATGCTGGTCATATTGAATTGGCTCGACCAGTGTTTTATATTCAATATTTAAGTACTATACTAAAATGCCTTAGGTGCGTATGTTTTAAGTGTAGTAAAATTTTGATTAGTAAGGAAAAATATAAAAAGGCGATGAATATTTCGGGCGATGCCAGATGGAAATATATCTTCCCCCTGGCAAGCAAATCAAAACGTTGCGGCGAAGATACGGAAGATGGATGTGGATGTTTGCAACCAAATAAAATTAGAAAAGAAGGACTTGCCACCATATTTGCTGAATGGAAAAATGAAGATGTCGAAGCAGAACCTATTATAATAAAAGTGACGCCTGAAATGGTTTTGAAGATATTTAAAAGAATATCTGACGAGGATGTCTCATTTATGGGGTTTAGTCCTATTTGGTCGAGACCTGATTGGATGGTGTGTCAAGTTATGTCTGTTCCGCCTCCTGCAGTCAGACCTTCTGTAAAGCACGATGCACAGCAACGGTCAGAGGATGATTTGAGTCATATATTGGTCAATATTATCAAGACAAATAAGACGCTTCAAGAGAAACTTCAAAACAACGCCCCTGCGAATGTAATCGACGATTGGACTACGGTGCTCCAGTATTATGTCGCAACTCAAGTCGATAACAAAATTCCAGGAGTTGCTTCTGTTGCGCAACGCAGCGGACGACCTCTGAAATCGATTAAAGACAGACTTAATGGAAAGGGTGGTCGCATGAGAGGTAACCTCATGGCGAAACGCGTAGATTTTAGTGCGCGTTCTGTTATCACAGCCGACCCTAACATTTCTATTAGAGAATTGGGAATTCCTATGAAAATTGCAAAAAATATTACCAAACCTGTTGTTGTCAACAAGATAAACAAAGCCTTTTTGACAAAATTGGTGCAAAATGGCCCGGATAATTGGCCAGGCGCAAAAATGTTGGAAAAACCAAACGGCGAATCCATCACTTTGCGTTATTATATGGACCGTAATTCAATTGTCCTCGAAGACGGAGACATTGTTCACAGACACATGATGGACGGTGATGCGGTTCTATTCAACCGTCAACCAACTCTTCATAGAATGAGTATGATGTGTCATATTGCAAGAATTATGAAACGTGGCGACACATTTCGCATGAATGTTGCTGACACAAAACCATACAATGCCGATTTTGATGGAGATGAAATGAATTTACACATGCCTCAAGACCCGGAATCAGAGGCAGAATTGAGAAATTTGGCGGCCGTACCCTATCAAATTATTAGTCCGGCAAATAATTCATCCATCATTGGTATTTATCAAGATTCCATGCTTGGGTGCTATCTATTCACTAAAGAAGATGTAAATTTCTCACCAAGAGACGCCATGAATATATTGATGATGTTTAACGGAATTAATGAGCATGAACTCTTAAAAAATTCAGAAAAAGAAAAGGGAATATCTAGTTTTGATATTTTGTCGCAGATTATGTACCCATTGACAATGAAATACAAAACTAAGGCATTTAAGGATGACAAAGATGATATTAAAACATCCAACAATGTAATTGAAATTCACAATGGAAAATATATTAGAGGACAAATGGATAAGAGTGTTTTGGGTGCTGGAACAAAAGGTCTTCTGCATAGAACATGTAATGACTTTGGTAATATGGCATCAGCCAAATTTGTTGACGATTTGCAAAACGTTGTCACTGAATACATGAAATCGTCTGCGTTTAGTGTAGGCATTAGTGACTTGATTTCAGACGAAAAAACAAATCAAGATATTATCAAGGTAATTACTCAAAAGAAAACAGACGTGAAAAATTTGATTGAACAAACCCAGATTGGTATTTTTGAGAATAAAACCGGAAAATCAAACAATGAAGAGTTTGAAACTCAAGTGAATAATATTTTAAATCAGGCTACATCCGAGTCTGGTAAAATTGGTCTGAAAAGCCTGAGCAAAAATAATCGGTTTGTAACCATGGTTAATGCAGGTTCAAAGGGGTCAGATTTGAATATATCCTTTATGATTTCTTGTCTGGGACAACAGAACGTAGACGGAAAGCGAATTCCGTATGGGTTTGAGCACAGAACTTTGCCTCATTACACAAAGTACGATGACTCACCTATCGCCAGAGGATTCGTTGAAAGCTCATATATCAATGGACTATCACCTCAAGAGCTGTTCTTCCATGCTATGGGCGGTCGTGTTGGTTTGATTGATACTGCAGTAAAAACGTCAACCACTGGTTATATTCAACGCAGATTGATTAAAGGATTGGAAGACCTGATGGTCAGTTATGACATGACAGTGCGAACGAATAAAAATAAAATCGTTCAGTTTGCATATGGTGATGATAACATAGATACTACAAAAGTAGAAAATCAAATCATACCAATTGTTTCCATGAGCAGTCAAGATATTTATGCGCATTTCATTTTGCCTGATGAAAAAGGCAATTTAAAAACGCTGAGTAATGTATTTCTAAAAAATGTGTTGGCGCGATATAAAAAGCAACATGCCGACATGTTAAAATACTGTGAAAAATATACGCAGATTATGTTAGCAGCCAGAGAAAAAATTATTAAAAAAGTTTTTAAAAATAAGGGTGATATTGTAGTGAACTGCCCAGTGGCATTTTCATATATTATTAATAATATCCAAGGACAAACAAATATCACCGCGTCGTCGCTGGTAGACATTACTCCAGTAGAAGCGTTTGTTATGATTGAACAGTGTTATGCGAATCTCGAAAAAATTCATTACGCACCACCGACTAGTTTGTTTAAAATCTTGTATTTCTATTATTTGTCTCCAAAAGAGTTGCTTATTGTGAAGAGATTCAACAAAAGTGCGCTTACTTTGCTTTTGGATACGGTTACTATTAACTATAAGCGTGCTATTGTAGCACCAGGCGAAATGGTTGGCATGATTTCTGGACAGAGTATTGGCGAAGTGTCAACTCAAATGACTCTTAATACGTTTCACTTTGCTGGTGTTGCTTCCAAATCGAATGTCACGCGTGGTGTGCCTCGAATCGAAGAAATTCTATCTTTGTCAAGCGAACCCAAAAATCCATCGCTAACCATTTATCTGAAGGAAGAAGATGAAACACAGAAAGACAAGGCGAACTCTATTATGTACATGTTAGAGCATACTAAGTTAGAAGAGATTGTAAAATCTACAGAAATCTGCTTCGACCCAGATGACCTAAATACATTGATTAGTGAAGACAAGGACACAATTGAACAGTATCGCGCATTTGAAAATTTAGTCGCAGAATGCACTGAACAATCGTTGAACAATGATGAGAATGAAAAGTCCAAGTGGATTGTAAGAATGGTTATGGACCCGGAAGTAATGTTAGAAAAAAATATAACCATGGACGACGTGAATTTTACACTAAACAATTGTTATGACAACCAAATATCGTGTGTATATTCGGACTACAATGCAGATAAGCTGGTATTTCGCATTCGAATGAATGAAGTTATTAAAAGTGGCACAAGCCGAGGTGGTCAGAAAAAGACAAAGGTAAATCCGCTTGACCAGTCAGACCAAATATATTTATTGAAAAATTTTCAAGACCAATTGTTGCAAAACATCGTCCTAAGAGGTATCAAGGGAATCAACAAGGTCATTCTTAGAAAGGTTAAGGATAATATGGTCGAAACGAATGGAATTTACAAAAAGCAAGATATTTGGGTACTAGATACCATTGGAACAAACTTGTTGGGCGTGCTTGGTCTGGATTTTATTGACAATACAAGAACTTTCAGTAATGACATTGTTGAAATATATAATGTTTTAGGCATTGAGGCGGCTAGACAAGCCATTTACAATGAACTTGTCGATGTCATTGAATTTGATGGAACGTATATTAATTACCATAATTTCAGTGTTTTAGTAGACCGCATGACGTATACTCATAAAATGATTTCCATTTTCAGACATGGAATCAATAATGACAATATTGGTCCTATTGCAAAAGCCTCATTTGAGGAAACGCCTGAGATGTTCTTGAAAGCCGCTAGGCATGCGGAGCTAGATACATTTAGAGGCGTATCTGCAAATGTAATGTGCGGTCAAGAAGGGTTCTTTGGAACAAGTGCCTTTCAAATTGTATTGGACATTGAAGAACTAGAAAAAATGCAAGAGGCTAGTGAATATAAACCAGTTGACATTGAAGATGAAATTGAAAAATTCTTCGAAACTGTCGAAGACCCGCAAGACCCTTGTGGAATTAACAAATTAACGGTACAAAATAATGTCATTAGTATAAAACCTGAAGACATGGGTGGAGACAATAATTATAATCCAGGATTTTAAACTTGTAATAAATAATATTTAAAGCTTGCATGATGTAATTATATACAAATAATATATTTTTTTTGTGTAAAAAAATATATTTTCATTTATAAATGATAACCAATAAATTAAGAATATGTAAAATGATTCGCGAAAAGCGTCAAACTGATACACAGATAGCTGCACTTATAGACGCACAAATCATTGGTGTTGTTACAAAATTGAAAGATACAATATATTGCAATAGAACGAATGTGTGGCAAGAATTGAACGATAAACAATAAACAATATTGTAAAATAAATATTAAAAATTAATTCTTTATTTTATTATGAATTGCTTTAATTATATTGCAAAAAAACTAACAAATGTCGACAAGGTAGATAATACATGCAATGATGAACTAATCTTACAAATAAATTTTGAGATTTTTTTAAATATGCCATATTCCATTAAAAAAAAATTCACGTATTATGATAACATAAATAAAAATATGTTTTTAACGCGCGAACAACGTAATGGATTCAATCAAACATTTTATGATATACAAAAAGCTTGCGCAGGATTTCACAAACTTGCACACATTTACAAATACAAAAAAGCCCCTATTATTGTAGATACTGATATATGTTTAAATAAAATAAATATTACCGATAAAAATGTGATATGTATTTATCAAAACAATTTCAAATATTTATTTAACGTATTAGATTTGATTAAAATTACTAACCATGCGCTGACTCATAGCGAGTCTTTTTATTCAGACCCTAAACCGTTAAAAAATCCATATAACAATATGTATTTTAATAAATCTACTCTATACAATATATATTTTTACATCAAATATAATACAAATCTATATTCAGATTTATTTTTTAAATTTTTTGATGTACATTTTAATTTAGCTGAGTATAATATCAAATATGAACACATTTTGAGAGAATACTCCATTGAAAATCATGTAAACCGTTCTTCAGTCTCTATTCTTTTTGTTGAAACTTTGCGTATGTTTAGTGGGTATAATTACAGACAAAAAAACAAATTTGTAATTGATTCAAACTTTCCAAAAGAAATTTTAGTAAAAATAATGAAACCTTATTTATTGTTACACGTGCAGAGTTTACATTCATTAGTCAACGCAACAAAAATGTATGCTTCGACAACATTGATACAAAAATTATTGACACTTCACAGTTTTAATCCTAATTTTGGAAAAAAAATAATGTATCCTGTAACCAAATGGAGATTTGGTAAACCTAAGGTTACGTACAAACCTTATTTCAATGATAAACATTGCCCTTTTCATAAGCCTTCGAATGATTTTTTGTCTTCACACACAACCTTAAATTGCGAATACAATGATGAAAACGATATGCCACAAATAATGAATACATTTGAGTATACTATTTTTAATGTGGAGGTTTTTGCCGATGAAATAGAGGAATATGAAGATGAAGGAGGAGAAGATGATGAGGAAGATGATGAGGAAGAAACGGTTATTTATGACAATGTCGTGCCAAATGAGACCTTAATAGTAGACGATAATGACACCGATTTAGAAGAAGCTGACGATAACTCTGTAAGTTAAGTAGATGAACTCTCTATTATTAGCGCTTTTTTTAGATTTTTTTTTGTTTTTGGGTTTCCTTTTAAAACTAATTTTTTTTTGGTTTTCATTTTACTCGGTTTAAGTATTTCATCTAATGATACTGGCGAGTCTTCTTGAATTTGTAATTTTTGTGCCCTTATTTTTTTAGCGACCGGCTCATTAAGTGAGTCTTCTTCTATAATTAGATTATTCTTTTTTTTATAGTTTCCAGTTGGTTTAGTAAAACGGTTTAAATATTCTTTTATTCCTATTTTGACATTAACAGCTTCTCTTATTTTATCAATACACTCTTCATTTAGTTTTTTGATAGAAATTAAACTTCCTCCTTCAGCGTTTTGTATAATTTTAAAACTTGGCACATTTTCCGCTTTAAATGCAGGCAACATGATAAAAATAAAGTCATCTGCTTCCTGACCGTATCCAACAAAAACATTGGTCTTGTATTCCGTTTGCAATATTGTCTTTTGACATATGAAAATTGTTGGAATTTCGTATTTTTGAATCAATAACCACAAGTCAAGAGTTGTCAGAAAATAATTGTCTGTATAAATAAAACTAGAAAAAGACAACGTTTCTGACCGCACTTGGTCTCCCAAAGTTTTTTTCCCTTCAATAATTAACACATCGACAATTTTTTTTTGATATTCAATCAAGTATTTTTTATATTCGTTGTATAATTCGTTTTTAATTTCATTGATGCTTAGGTTTTTTCCCAGTTTTCTCTCAATTATGTCGATTATAAATTCAAATGTACAATTATTAAATTTACTGTATTCAACCTCTTTGTAATTCTCAGGAAAACAATGTTTCCATGCACCAGAAGTTATTTTTTTAATGATTAGCTCACATTTACTGTTGGCATTTTTTCCGATTGCATGGTCTAGTGAAGGAATCGTATTCTCATAAATTTGTGTCATAACTGGTTCAGCTTCGTCGTACGAATTATTGATTATGTATTTATTTTGCGTACTTGGAACAAATGATTCAAAGTATTCCTGCGTTAAAAGTGATTGAATCATGATTATTTCATTGTCTCTTAAATTATATCCTACATTTCCAAATGATAAATACGTTTGCGGTTGAAACATAAAATTTTTAATCCTGCTATATCTCACTAATTCATCAGACATTCGGCCAAAATAAATAGGGCTGTTTTCTTTATGTGTTATTAAATTTTTTTCAGGTAAAATCAAATCGCAATCATCATTTTCGGATAAAGCGCACAAATTAGGTGTATTAGTACATTTGTCTTTATCTTTAATCACACATGTGGACACATCATCTATTAATTTATAGAAATTTTCATCACCGACGAATCTAATTTTATTTCTTACCAACTCTTTCAAGAGTGAATCAATTTTATGAAGCTTTTCAGAATATATTATAAATTTGTTTTCGTTTTCCTTTATTATTCTCTCTCGTATTTGATTGTTTTCATAATCATTTAATAAAATGCGTATTGTATTTCTAAACACATTATAAAAGTTGGCTTCAGATTTTATTTTTTTAATATAATCGACACGTTCTTTGTCTATGCCGTTATTTATGGATGTAGGAACGTCTATTGAAACCATCGGTTTAGAGTTGACGTTAACAATGTAGTTATTGTTTTTAAAGGATGGAAGATTATTGGTTATAGAAACGTCTTGCTCTGGAATAGGTTGTGATATTTGAATAAATTGATTCGTTTCCGTTAATATTCCCACCACTAATTCATCTTCTATAATTTTAAAAGCGGGTTTACAAGGAATATCTGCACGTTCTTTTCGTTTTGAACTTCGTTTGTATAATTTAAGTAAAAATTGCACAGTATCATTATAATTGTTCCACAAAGTTATGTCGGTCATAAAAACAAAAGTTAATCCCGGCTTTAAATCTTCATCTATTGCAGAAGGATAACAAGGGATAAATCCTTTTTTTGTAGACACTCCAGGCTCTTCTGCTACAACTCCTATAATTTTATTATTAAAATTGAGGACCAGTTTAATGAGTTTGTATTCATATTTATCTAGTTTTTGAATTAAATCAAACAAAATCAACGGGCGTTTAGCCTTGTAAATATTTGGCATACTGTCTAACGGAGCACATATTGTTTTAAAAAACGGCTTTATTATCTCTTTGATGACTGCTCGCATAGTCTTGGACAATTGTGGGTCATATTCTTTAAACTCCTTTGCAATAATTAATTTATTATTATTTGACATGTATGAATATATAGGTTCATAATATCCATCTTCTTTCATCAATATAATTGTCGGTTTTCTTGCTTCGTAAAATTCACTTGAATAATGGTTAGTTGGACATAATAATTGAACATTGTTTGTAATATCATCGTTTGGTAATTGGAAAATAACCAGATTTACGCCTGTTGGAAACAAAAATTTATTTGGCATGCTAACTATATCCCATAAATATGTGTGGTCTATAATGGCATCTTCGTCATTTAAAAAACTTGTAAAATTTTCAAAGGCCGAAATCACTTTCTTAAAATAAATCATCTCTGCATCATTTGTTTTATTTATTTTTGCAAATAATTTTGAATTAGCATATTTGTTTACATCAATTGCCATGTTGCTCTTGTAGTTATTAAAATCAGTAACTAAATTCCCATTCTGGTATTTAATAAAATTGTCAATCGTCAATGATTTAATTATTCGGGTTCGCATGTCTTTAATACTTAAATTTTGTGCAGTATTCACTGCTCCTTTATTTTCATCAGGTAGTTTTTTACCGAAAAATATAGCATCTGAAATACATGCTATAAAAGATTGCTTTTTACTGATTTCAACTCCATGACGCAATAGACAAGGATGATTTTGCTTGATATTTGTATTCGTTTTACTTATTTGACAATCCGCGTTTACCTCGTGGAGCATTTTTTGCATTCCTGGCGGTAAATAACCCCACCGTCCAGCATCCAAAGGAAATTTATCAGGGCCTTTGATATAATCATCATTTATTTCAGGTTTTATTACATCTTTTGTTTTCTCCTTGGAATCATCGCTACTACATTTTTCTTTTGCTTTTATTCGACCTGCTGTATTATATTTATCAAAACAACATGGTAAACAATATCCAGCAGGATGTTTATCTGTTTGAAACCCTGGATAACGCTTAGGATTCTTATCATTCGGTTGAAAAAATTCATATATATAATGACCAGGCTTAACTGTTTTGTCGCCACGAGCTAATACTTTCCCACACGTAGGATGTACCAATTCTTTTTTACCATCTTTACCTACAACCTCTTTTAAATCTTTGGGGTCAATAATTGTATTTGTTTTAAGACACCAATAGCGAGGGCAAATATAATTAAATTTGTTATTTGGGTCAGACCCATATTTAATGACGTCTTCGTCTCTCAAAAAACCATTATGTTCTTTATTTATTTTTGCTAATTGAGTATCCGTTAAAATAACAGGTTGTCTTCGCGTATCAGAACTACATGTTCTAGAGTATGCATTATATTCAGCAGTGTCTTCTTTTAAAATAAGCACAGGGTCGTGTTTTTCAATTAATGATTGAAAATAATATGGCTTGTTTAATTTCATACCATCAATATTTTTTACTTCATTTTCGTTGTCACTTTCTAAGTCGCTTTCTGAGTCCGAATCCAATTTGGATTCTTCTGAATCAGACTCTATTTGTACAATTGATTTTTTAACTTCGTGTTCTATGTTTGGTAATGGTGGTAATGATTCTGGTTTGACTACAGGAAATGGTGTCAATGATTTTTGCATTTCAGATTCGACAGACGATTCGGATTTTACTGATTCTGGTGATTCTGGGTTGACTATAGGCAATGATTCTGGCGATTCTGGTTTTGGCGCGGGCAATGGTGTCAATGATTTTTGCATTTCAGACTCGACTGACGATTCAGATTTTGCTGATTCTGGTGATTCTGGTTTGACTATAGGCAATGATGGCAATGATTCTGGTGATTCTGGTTTTGGCGTGGGCAATGGTGTCAATGATTTTTGTATTTCAGATTCGACAGACGATTCAGATTTTGCTGATTCTGGTGATTCTGGTTTTGGCGTGGGCAATGGTGGCAATGATTCTGGCGATTCTGATTTGACTGCGGGCAATGATGGCAATGATTTTTGCATTTCAGACTCGACAGACGATTCAGATTTTACTGATTCTGGTGATTCTGATATATTGTCTGTTGCCATTACCTGAGGAGCTTCTATTTGCACAGGAGATTCTATTTGTGGACTCTCTTCTTCATCAGTTGAAATGGAAGGCTCTGAAGAACTAACACCACTTGGTATTGTTACTCCCTTATAACTTATTTTATCACTTAATATAGATGAAGATGTATCACTACCACCCTTTGCATCATTTTCATCTTCATTTTCATCTTCATTATCGTCATCATCATCAAAAAACAAACTCAACGCTCCTTTGGGTTTTTCTCTCTGAACATCAATATAGGTTTCATTTTCATTTTCATTTTCATCTTCATCAGTAGAATGGGCTTCCCCTTCTGATATAGAAGCTTCTATAGGAGCAATTATGTCAACAATCACAACATCTTCTTTTGACACGGAAGAGCACAAATTGTTTATTTCTTTTGACGGGAAAGAAGTGCTCGTTTTATTTTGTGTTAAACGAATTATAGTATCCAAATAAATTGGAATGGTCGACAAATAATTGATATCGTTAATGTTTTCAACAAGTATAGTGGCCATGCTCGTTTTTTGGTCAACTGTAATAATCGTTTTGAATCCCGGATTGTCTTTAATTTTAATGACAGATTTTCTAACTCCTCTTTCTACTTGAATTTCATTTGCAACCTTTTTAACAATATCCTCTGCTTGTTTGCGATTTAAATCATCCTTGAAATTATCAAGTAACGCATCAATAATTTCATTTCCTCTCAATCCTTGTTCACTTTTTTCGAGTACAAATGCCTCTTGACTTGTGACTTTATTGAAATTAGCAACTCTTTTAAATCTTAGCTGAGTGGTTGACTTTAATTTGCTTTTCTCATCATTAAATATACTAGAAATGCAGCCTTTAAAAGTAGTTATATTTATTGGTTTTGATATTTGTATTTGTGATTCGTAATCAATTTGTTTAATTTCAACATTCTCATCGGTTAACGCGGTAAATTTATTTAATTTATAGCCGCTTTGTTCTAGTAATCCTTTCATTTCTTCTATTATAGGATTTATAACGTCCATTAAAAGTTTATTCACTTCTGTTTCAGTCATTATAGAAGCAAACTCGGAAGTAATAGTTATAAATCCTGTTTCGCTAAATTCACAAATAATTGTCTGAACAGTTCCAGCAACTTTATGTTCAATCAAAATGGCAACTGATTTGGTTTTCGCAATAGTCTTAATTGCTTTAAATATGACGGCTTTTTTGAGAAAAGGAATTTTTCTACCGTCTGTTGATATTTTGTCTGTGAACAATCTATACACATTTTCTTGTCTAGTAGAAGGATTATATTTAATCAGTGGATTTTGTTCGGTTGCATGAATAACTTTAAAAATTATCTCTAATGGTATTTTAATGTCAAATGCAGGCGAAATGATTAATTTAATAAATTTAATTCCACGATTTATATAATTTAATTCACTCTTTCTTAGACTATAAACGCCATAAAACATATCAACGGTTTTAAACAGTTCAAAAGTAGTATCATTCAATACTTTTTTATTACCTTCAATCAAGTTCTCTTTTGATTCAACCAGTTCACTCAAATCATTTACATTTTTATTGTATAAAAAAGGATAATAAACTTTAATAATGGTTTGTGACGACACTTCTGTTGTAGAAATATAATTTAAGACGTCTGACGCTAAACATACATAAATATTATTATCAACTATGTTGCCATTATTCAAAAGTAAGTGACTGTTCAAAGTAGTCAACGATTTCCTAGTAGACTTTTCCAAAAAAGAATCAAATTCTTTAACTTTATATGGGTCGCATATAAATGGATATTCATTTTCAACAATAAAAAATTTTTGTCCCAACACTTTATTAATTATATATTTTTTCCCATCTATTTTCATATTTAAAATGTCGTCAAATGTGTAGACATCTTTTATTGGAGGGACTTCAAGCGGAAAACCATTTTCGTCGCTAACCACGTTCGTCACAAATTGTTCCAATCTTATTTTTGTTAGTTCTAATTTTTTATTTTGCGTAAGAGATTGATAGAGAGAAACAGCATTCAGAGTTTCTATTTTTTGACAAAATAAATATATCTCTTCTAGCGAAAACTGCCTCTTAAGTTCGGTAAGTATTTTAATTTTAATAGTTCCAATAGAATCGTCAAAATGAATCATTTGATTACAGAAAACAATTTGAATTTTGTTGGCATTTATGTTTTCTAATTCTTTATTAGTAAATATTTCCTTAAATAATTCTTTTTGTTTGTTAGAACTAACGGTTTTACCATAAAAAACATATATTGTTTGAATGATTCCATTTACTACGTAATTTAATTTATATATTTTGTTAGGATTGATTGGATTTGACATATATATAAAGATAGTATTATTATATGATTAAATTATTTTTAATAAATATCAATTAAAAATAATTTTTTTTAAACCAAATCGTAAAATGGGTTATCATTAATTTTCATTCCACAATACTCTTGGGGCTTCTTTTTATAATCTACTGGATAATAAATTCCTGCAACTTTTGCATTTTCCAGTAAAAATTTAAAATTCTGCCAAAATTCTTGTTTATGTCCAATTGAGGTTGTCATAATATGAGATAATTCGTGTAAAGCTACAAACGTCAGTGTATTGATGTCTATCAACTTATCTCCTTCTTTTGTTGTGTTTAAACAAAAAGCCAATTTTTCACCTTTGTTTTCGCTATATGCCGTTAGCTCGCTTGTAGGTAAAGTCTCGCTAACTTTTTTTGGATTAAACCCTTCAACTAATTTTATTACGCGTGGGTCTTTTGGATGTTTTTCTTTCATGTACAATACCATTTTTTTGCACTTTTCCGTTACAGTCGCTAATAAATTTGCAGCTAATTCAAGTTTCACGCGCTCCCTAACACAATATCTATTTCCATCTTTAGAAGCAATGATGCATTTTAAATTAAATGCGTCAGAATCATAATATATTCTTAAACAAAATAATAATATAAATGCTAAAAATATATAAAAAAAAATACTGTGTTTTTCCATATATTTTATTGTTATTATTAATAATGCAATTTTATTAATAATATATTTTTACTAAACAATGTATTCAATTCACTTAACTTTATTATAAACGCCAGATTGTGCTCCTGTTATTTGACCACGTACAGAGTTAGGAATTAATTCACCTCTTCCCTCATTAGAACTCTCGGCAACTACGTTTTCAATATTATAGTCTCGTGCTGTATAACCGTTCGAAAACTTATAATTAACCTTGTTATGAATTAATAAAGCATTTAATTTTGTATTTATTGCGGCTAATGTTACAGGCATATTCATAGCACTACGATTTGCTTTTAATGTATTTTGTGCATAAGCTGAATAATGACTTGATTTTGAAAATCCGTTGGGTTTTGTTGATGGTTCTGTCACTGGTGGTTCTGTGGCTACAAGTTCTGTCTCTGCCGCCACAGGTTCTGCTGCTGCTGTTGTCGGTGGAGGTGTCTTTTTACTTGAAGATGTAAGAGAATCAAAAAATCCACCAGCTCGCCTTGTTTTCCTTTTTTTAGAAAAACGTACTTTTCGCGTTTTTGCCATATAAATACATTTATATTTTAAATATTATGTTGCATTTATGGTTTATTGTCCGCCAGCACCAATTTCAAGAGGAGGTCTCATAAAATCAGGCTCGATTGTGCTCTGATTCCATGGTCCTACATTTAACTGAGGATTGGGGGGTTCAGACCGAATTTGTAAATTCGCATTTCTTAACGTTTGTCCAATAGTGTCAATACCAATATGGTAACCAGCCTTTAATAAATTAATATTGGAAAGGTCGCCTTTTCCAGAAGGGTTTAGCTGTGCCCATTGACTGTTAGAATCCTTTGGTAATAACTCAGCAGGGTTTTGTACGTTGGGATTAGAGCAAGAGGAGGGGATACCAGGCATACTGGTTTTTGTACCATTAGCAGACGCAAAAACTTCATTTTGTCCTAAAGGTTCAGCGGGGCGAACGCCGGAAGATGCTTGGGCGTTTCTATTTTTATATTGCTGTGGCATAGTTTGGTTTGATTCCGACCCCGGCATACCTTTATTTGATAAGTAGTTTGCAAATAAAGTCGCGACGTAAGCTAAAATTAGCAAAACGATTATAGCACCAATTCCATAGTCATTCCATAGCTTCTTTAAAGAGACGGTCATTATATAAAATTAATGATAAAATAATTTTTGGAATACATATTAATTATTCTAAACATTATAGCAATTTTTAATTTATAAACCTTCTAATTCACTTTCAGAAATTTCATCTATTTCATTATCAAAATCACTATCGCTATCATTCAAATTATCCAGCATAAATGTTTTCTTAATGTTCTTCGCTTCTAAATAAGCCAGAATTGCATTTTTTTTTGCTAGTTTTGCCTTATTTCTTGCTTCCTTATATAAATCAAAATAAACTTGATTTGGTTTTTTAAGCGTCAATGGTTCTAAAGTATCCAATTTTAAATCCAAATCTAATTCTTGCAATTCCTTCGTGTTTTCCTCAAGTACTTCATAATTGTTTAAATCTTCTATTTCAAAATCAATTGATACATTATTGGTCACTTCTTTTGTAGTTATGATATTATTCGATTCCGTCGTATCTAAAGCGTTAACCCCTTTTTCAATAACGGCGTCAAAAAATGTTTTGTTTAAGTCTTCATTTAATTCTTCCTTTACTTCGTCCTTTACTTCGTCCTTTACTTCTTCCTTTACTTCTTCCTTTACTTCGTCCTTTACTTCTTCCTTTACTTCTTCCTTTACTTCGTCCTTTACTTCGCCCAAAATATTTAAATGCATTTCTTCTAAAGATTCGTTGCTTTTTGGAACAGATGATGTCTGACTAGTAGAACTTTTTGACGATTTAATTAAACACGTGTCAAATATTGGCTCATTGTCTAATACCATTATCTGTTTCAATTCAATTTCAATTTGAAAATTTCTAGATGTAAATTTTATCCCCTGCACTTCTAAAATTGAAATAATTTTAGTTTCGCTTGTAATGTCCTCAACTTTTAGAGGTAATTGATTTTCATTATAAATTTTTACAGTTGCTTCATTTAGATGATTCGTTTTAACATTTGTTCTTAATAAATAATTTTTACCTGATTTATAAATACGAATACTAGAGTTAAAAGCACTTTCAATGTCACTTTCTTCAAGCGAATTCTGAAACCACGCTTCTTTTTTCTCATACAATAATTTTTGACATTTTTCTTCTAGTTTTTCAAACCAGTTTATTAAGGTCTCAGAGTTTTTATCAAACATTAGGTCACAATAGAACTTTTTTCCTGTTTTGACAATTCCCTGCCTAGTAAGACTTTTTTCGGTTTGGATATACACTGGTTTTTTGTTGTATTCGATTTTTGTAAAATAAGCTCCACCTTGAATTCCGGAGGGATGTGCTAAAGTTAATTTTGTAAAATCAAACGATTCATTAGGTTCTACAATATTTTCCATTATTGGATATATAGAAAATTATTATTTTAACAACACGCATAAATTGTGTGTAATTGTAACATTAAAAAATTGTTCATAATAAATATGAAAAACTCTTTGGTTCAACAGTGTTTAGACATTTTAAAAAGAGACGACATTAAAAATGAATTTAAATCTATTTTAAAACCAATAATAGATTTTATTTTGTATGAAATCAACCCGTATATTTACATTACAGTTACACTCGTTTTTATGATTTTTATAATGATTTTAGCAATTCTTGTTATTTTAATCATATTATTGCGTAATAAACAATCACTCTCCATAATTTTCTAAACTATATATATATGCCTGCACACAGAAGAAAACATTCCCGCCGAGGAGGATTTTTAGGAAGTTTGATAAACACTGCCGCCGTTCCCGGCACTTTACTTGCGTTACAACAAACTTATAAAAGAAAGCGTACCGGAGGTCGCACACGTTCTGCAAGGTCGCATAGACGCAGACGCACTAGACGAAGGTAAATGTAAAAATAAAAATATAGTTAATATTATTTATATTTTTATTCTCAGTAAATTATATAATGCCACGTACAAGTCATCGAAAGAGAAGTAATCGCCGAAGAGGAGGTGCTGCTGGGGCAGCCAACCCTTCAACCTATGATTCAGCATCTACTTATATGCGAGCCACCGTTGGCTCAGGCAATCAACAATATGACAACGTTTTCGAGTCATCTAAAAATTCATCTAATTCAAACAGCATTGTTGGCCTTCAAGGGCAACGCGCTGGTAAAAGAGGTGGAACCAAAAAAAGACGTGGTGGATATTGGTCTCAAGTAATAAACCAAGCAATAATCCCCTTTACACTTTTAGGCCTTCAACAAACGTATAGACGTAAAAAGGGCGGCAGAAAAACCCGCAGACATTAAATATTTTATACAAAATTAAAGAATTAATAAGTGTAATTTCGGTCTAGAAGAAATTTCCGAACTCTTCCAGCGTAAGCGTGCTTTGGATAAAAATTGTCATATTTGTTATAGTTTTTATGAATTTCGGTTACATCATAATTTGCCACGTGTCGCATATTACCAGTGTCATCGGTCGGTCTACATTTTCTATTACGATATGATTCTTCTGATTGAGTAACATAATGTGCAATATATGCCAACACTTTGTTAAATCCACAGTTCACCTCGTTTTGTACATAAGGGGCATTAATTCGTTTTTTATTTATACCAATCATACGTAATTTATTTTTTATATTGAAGAAATGTGGATTAGTTGCTCGTAATACTTCGTTAGGTCTTACAAAAGATTTGACATGTTTATCCAATATAAATTCAGCTTTTGTATAATTTTCCAAAATAAGACCGTTAGGGTCTTCAGTTAAATTATTAGAACCAAACATTAACCAATTGATTCCCAATGAATGTGAATGATTATAAAGTTCCAACAATTGTTTTACGTTCATATTTTTATTATTCAAAATTAAAAACTCGTCTGCATCCAAATAAAGCATCCAATCAGCATGTAACGCTTTTGCAATAGACACTGATAAATTCATTAATGATAGTTTTATAGGATTTTCCAGTAATGATACATTTACTATTTTTATTCTTTCATCAAACCCAATAAATACTTGTTCTAATGGAATCGAAGATTTGTGGTCAAAAATAACGATTTTGTCAAATCCTATCAATAAATGATGTGTCGCCCATTCTCGTATATGTTTTTCATCTTTTACATTCGCAAACAAGACTACTTTATGAGGTAAGCCGTATTTTTTTTCAATATTTATATCTCCTAAAATTAAATTTTTATTGATATTAAGCATTAATTTAATATATTTAAATATTTAAATATTTAAATATTTTAAAGCAACCGATGAGTTTTGAAAATCAAATACAACAATGGGTTACCCTTGACAATGAAATGCGTAATTTAAATGAAAAAATTAAGGTTTTACGCGACAACCGTAATAAATTATCCGAAAATATTATTGATTATGCAAACAATAAAAATTTGGCAACTGCAAACTCTGTTATAAAAATTAGTGACGGCAAATTGAAATTTGTTAATACAAAAATACAAGAAGGATTAACTTTTAAGTATTTAGAAAAATCTTTAGCAGAAATAATCAATAATCCATCACAATTAAAACTTATAGTTGAACATTTAAAAAATAATCGCACCACTAAAACAGTTCAAGAAATTAAGCGGTATTCTAATAACTAAATTATATATATAATATATATGAGCTATATTGGTGCGAATGAATTTGTTTTTAATAATGATAAAGAATCTGGTATTCATAGCGGCGGATTTAGTGTCAATTCAATTATGATGAAAGGTGGAATATCGCCAATAATGACGCTGAACGATTCAACCGCACAAAAAGGTGGTTCTAATGTGTCTGACCTTTTTAATGATTTGGTTGTACCAAATTGGGTACTGTCTTATCCAACTATTTACGGAGGAGGAGATTCTAGGTCTAATAATAATAGCGAAGATGAAAATGAATCTGATGAAGAAGATGACGTTGTAGATGATGATATTCACGACAGATTATTGAACTTGGTAAAACAAGATGATGTCAAAATGCAAAATAAAAAAAAAAGAGCCACGAAAAAAAATATAAAACTTACAGCGCCAAAACTAAAAGGCGGTACAAAAAGGCAAAAATATTAGTCGATTTTGTTATATTATATTTTAATGTAATATAACAATGTTTTTTTCCACAACTGAACATTATAACGATAATTTTGTTGTTAACCCTAATAAAGACGACATTTGTTTCATATGTTTGGAAAATGAAAATAATTATTGCAATTTAATCATGTTAAACCATCACCAATTATATGTTTGTTATTGCCAGTGTAATGGATGGATTCATCACACATGCCTGAATCAATGGCTTGATATTAAGCAAACGTGTCCTTTATGCCGGAGGCGTATAATAAAAAACTCTTGTTTTGCGCAACAATTGATTCACAATAATCAAACCCATCCGATGTGCAGAATGTATAATACATATTATGTGCAACAATTTGTTAAAAACCTATTGACGTGTGTTTTTTTTTTGTTTATACTCATGTATTATTACATTGTTGGCAAAACGTATGTATACATTTTTGACAGTATTTTATTTATGAAATTAACATAGTGTTGGTTGTTCATTTAATTTTATGTAAATATTAATATAAATATTTATGTATATTAATTAAATATGGTATACCGTATTGTTAAATATGGTAAATTGTTACTAAGTAAAAATAAAGACAACCGTAAAAATAAAGACCAATACAAAGAAAAGTATTGCTACGCTATCAAGTGGGCTAAAATTTATTTAAAATTGAGCGCTCCCAATTGGACCGTTTATCATACAACAATTAATTTTTCTAAGTGTAATGTACCATTTCGTAATACATTTATAATTAAACCAATTTACAACACACACAATAGACTTATGTGTTTAATGAGCATTACTTACAATTCTTCCTCGCCTCCTATACATATATTACCTAAATTTAGTACTTTTGACCAAATATTAGACGCAATTAAACAATTGTCTGATGTAATTGCGTTGACGACACCGTCCAGTCCATTTATAATTAAATGTGTAAGTCCGGAATGGTGCTCCTTATGCGGATACACTTCGCAAGAAGCAGTAGGTTCAACGTTTAAAATTATTCAAGGTTCTCAAATAGATGACAAAGAGGATGCCTTGTATTTAAAACAAAAAATAGTCTCAAACCTGTCATATTTTTAACGTATCGTATAAAAATATGATAATATCATTTGTTCATATATTATAACTCACCCCATGTAGCATGGTTGAATGGGGATACCAAAATCTCGTCTACTCTATTTTTCCAGAAATCTACTCGTTTTTGAAAAACCGTTTCTTGTACGGTTTGCGGATAAAGAGTCGTCGTTTTCATAATATCCTCTTCTTCTTCAGTAATTCGCGGTTTGTACCCGTAACAATTTACACCAAATTTAACTCGTGGGTTTGCTATATATCCACCATTTATGCCCGGACGACCACAATCGTGTTCATGTCCTTCAATATTTTGCAAATTATCAAATGTATTCTGCTGAGTTGGAAATAAAGCCATCTGTTTGTCAGACCACCCATAGTTACACCATTCGCCACCATTTTTATACGCCTTTTCTATTTGTGAATATGTTGCTAAATCTGACCCGTACGCCTGACAAATGGCTTTGGCATTTTCGTAATTATAGTGGTTACCAGGTATATTAAACACTTGTTTTCTAAATCGAATCTCAGGTACGGAAGGTTGTTCGCGCTTTTGCTGGTTAACTACAATATCTATTTCTTTATGAGGAGTTAACCAGCCCTTAACGTATGCAGTTATATTAACATTTAAAAAATACTGAAATGCATTAATTATTATTAATATAATTAAAATGATTACAATTACTATGCCCATTACGTTTCCCGTTTTACTATCACCATTATCTGGATTGTTTCCTAAAGAAGAAAATAGTATGAAATATGCTACAATTATTAAAAATAATATTATTAATATACCAGGACTTAACATGAAAGTATTTATAGTATCATACATATTTACAGGTTCTACCGTTGATGTTGTATTTATTGCAACTACCATTTATATATTATATATAAATAGTTAAAAGAATTTTTTAAAATGTTGTTTTACGGCCATTTTAATGATATAAATAAAATAACATTGAAAGTACAAAACTATCCAAAACATTCAGTTGGACAAAATATTTATCGTTATTAATGTAGTGAGCTTTATACATATCATTAAAAACCTTGCAATGTTTGCTTAAATATTCTACTGCACATGCGTGTTGTATCAAACGACTAGTAATTTCAGTTAAATGTCTGTGTTCCAGGCTGTGAGACCTCTTGTCATTTAACAAGAGATTCAAGAATTCGGTGCACGTTGATTTTGCTTCAAAATATTCTTCGTAAATATGTCTGGAAACATCATCCGGTAAAGCTTGTATTAAACGTATTGTTTTTTTCAAATCATCGCATTTCTTTTGTTGTTCAAATAACTTAATCATCTTTTCATCAAAAGTTGTATCCATTGTATCCATTTTGTATATGTACTCTTAGAATTTATTTATTAAATGGTTTCAATTTTATATTTCTTTTTTTCTATAAAACAAGCAATATGCCTTTGGAGAAATAATTGATTCAACCAACCCCACTTCTGAAACACTTGTATCGTTAAAATGATACCATTTCCCATTGGCATTTTTAACATAAGCTGTATAATGTCCACCCAATACTCCGCCACTGTGATTACATACCCCGTACAGCTCATATTTATAGCTGTTTTTCTTATATCCAATCACATATTTAGATAAATCCAAGTCGTCTAATGGAAATGTAATTAAAACCTGGTTTTTTTGGTTTTTATTGTTGAATCGTTTAAAATCAATTACTAATATGGATGGAAACGACCAGAACTGAATACTTTTTTTTATATTTTCCTTTTGTTTTGTTTCTTCATTATACCATGCATTATCTCCCTCCAGTATTTCACCTTCTACATACAATTCAAAACAATCCATTAAGGATGGCGACTTGTTGTTAGAAGGAATTGGCAAATCTAATATAAAATACGGTTCTGGGGTTATCGCCAAGTCTTTACCAGTTGCTATAGAAGTTATTTTAGACACATGAACTGCATAAAACAAACACCAAATTTCAGAATAATCTTTTGTATACACGTTTTTAACCATCTCAAAACATTTTACTGCTATTTTATCTGTATCATTTTCTATATTACCTGAAATATTCATCTTTATTTCTCTCGCCAGTGAATTGTGAAAACAGTCTATCAAAAATAATAAAAATTCTGGAAGGTCATTCTGCGAATATCCTGTAAAAATATCAGCCCCTTTAATTTCTGCTATTTTTTGAATCGTTTTAATAAATTTACCAGGTGATATAATACAATTATCAGCCCATAATAATTTCCTCAGATTGTCCCATTCTAACAAGAGCGCAGAATCTGATTTATTATTTATTCGCTTTTTGTAAGTTTCCTTATCTAAAAATTCATTTAATTCATATGTGTGTGATAATATTTGAATACATGAATTGATAAAACAAGTATTTCCCAAGTTGGCTAATCCACTCAATCCCTTATCTTTAAACTTTGCAATATTCATAATCGTTATTATTTATTATTGTAATACATTTAAACAGATTTAATAATTAATATTATTATATATATGAGCGACAATTTTTTATTTGACATAGACAGTCAAAGTCTACTGTTAATCAATATATTGAATACTATGTATAGCGACAATGTAAGACAAATTGAAAATTTAACTCGGACCAATGACGAAATAAGAAATACACTCACAACCGTATTATTAAATTCTAGTCGAAATAGAACTGCAAATGCTAGAAGACCTACTTATACTAGAAGCTCAGACATCAATAGAAGAACATATGTTAATAGAAGAATGTATGAAGAACCTGAACCAATCGACCCAACAAGAGCAAATGATAGATTGCTTAGAATTTTTGAAAGCTTTTTAACACCAGTCGTCATTTTTCCAACGCCTACGCAAGTTGAATTGGCCACCAGAATTGTTCGTTTTTCTGAAATTATTGAACCTATTAACAATTCGTGTCCTATTTCTCTCGACGTGTTTAATGAAAATGATATCGTTACTGTAATTCGATATTGTGGTCATATATTTAATACAATACAAATTAATGCTTGGTTTAGTGCTAATTGTAGATGTCCTATATGCAGATATGATATAAGAAACTATCATTCTGCATCTCATAATACTACATTGCCGAATACTGTAACTAATTTACCAGAACCTATTACAATGGATGTTTCGGCAAATTTTATGGGCGATGTTACAGATGCTTTTTTAAATGAATTTATTAATTCTAATGTAAGTATTCCGACTAGCGTATATGGTGACGACGCTTCTAGTAATTTTTTCATTTATACTTATACTAATAATACATAAAGACAAGATAAATGTAATTAGTATTATGAGTCAAGCTAAAAAAAAACTACAGCCAATTTCAGAATCAAACGATAATGGTGAAGTATGTGAAAATACTTATATTGCATATATTTCAAATAATATTCCGACAATATTGATTAATATTGGTAATGTAACGTCTAAAGTAATACATGTTACAATTTCCGTATATGGCATATATTTTATATGGACTATGCTACACTTTTTTGCTTCACACTTGTATATTAAACTGTGCGTTCCACTTTCTTTTATGGGTTTTATTGTTTCGCCGTTCATGACTGCCACACCACATTGTCAAGGCCTTAGATGGATAATATTTAACGGTGCTAACATGATTAATAATATGTGGTTGATTGTTGGGTCGTGGGTGTGTTCCATTTTATTAATTACTACACATAATGTTCCGCAAGCAATCCCGTCTTAATAGTAGATGTAAAATATTATTTTGACTAAAATAATATAAAGACATGTTGTCATATTAGATTATAATAAGATGACTACATACAACCGTTCAGGAAATAAATGGCGCGTAAACGAATTGCTCTCTCTTCAGAGAGAGTATGAATTGCTTGAAATGAGCATTCAGGAAATTGCAGCAAAGCATGAAAGAGGTGTGAAGGCTATTTTGTGTAGGTTGGAATCTGAAGGATTCATTACCAATTGGGGTGATGCAAGAGGTTATGCCGAGTGGGAAAACGAAACTCACCTTACTGACAGTGCTGTTGATGATGTAAGTGAGGTTGACAAGCTAACTGACCGTGTTTGGCAGCTTGAAACAAGTGTGGAGGAAATTAGCGGACATGTAAAGGAAATGCTAAATTGCCTAGCTGCAAACAATAAGAAATTTTCTCGGACTCTAAAGCAAAGTTCCGCGTTTGCTTAGTTAAAAACTGTGTAAATTTTATAACATAAACATAAACATAAACATAAACATAAATATAATATATATTATATAATTATATGATATATATTTTATATGGAAGTCAATCAGGTAATTGTGAATCTATTTCAAAAATGTTATATGAAATTTTGATTGATGAAACTGATTCTATAACGTACGGAACGTTAAATTCGTTCGTAAATAATATAGAATCTGTTAACGGAACTGTCTACATAATGTGTTCTACATTTGGTAATGGGGATGCGCCCGAAAATGCTGACGCTTTTTGGCGATATATAAAAAATAGAAAACTTAATAACAAGTTTTTTGCAAACATAAATTACATGGTTTTAGGATTAGGAAATAGTAATTATTCACATTTTTGTGACATGGGAAAAAAAATAGATAAACGTTTAGGAGAACTTGGCGGAAAAAGAATTAAAACTCTGGTCTGTGTGGATGAGGTTGAAGGATTGGAAGAGCCTGTTGAATTATGGCTGCAACAGTTTAAATAATAAAAAAATGGGTTTTTATGAACAATTTGTTTTGTCTAATTAAAGAACTTTTTAAGGCTTTGATTGCCTTCTTTTTCATTCGTTGTTTTTCTCAAGTATTCATCAAATAACAATGCTTTCACTTCTTTGTTTTTTAATTGCTCTAATTTATCTTCAAATTTTTCAGGACTCGTGGTTTTACGCAAGGCTTCGACCTCACTCTTAAACCGCTTAATTTTGCTCGTTTTCTTGCTATTCTCCCATATTTTTTCTAATACTAATGCAAATACCTGCTGCACAGGTTTCATAATTTGATTTGTAATATAAAACGAATAATCTATTTTTAATTTGTTTTCTATGATGTAAGATGGCGTTTCCACTTTTTCTCCTTGCAATGCCTTTTTATTTGGCGTGTTAATAAATACAAATGGTATTCTATCACCAGAACTCGGTTTGTTCCCTGGGTCTCTACTAGTAATTCTGTCTGCTAGAACTTTGTGCGCTATAGAATTTGGGTTTTTATATCCCGACCTCAAGGATTTTGTTATGATTAGTTTGTCTATCGGACATTTTTCATCAACGATATTTTGTAAACATGTTTTTAAAAAGCTGGTCGCCATCTGTATATCCTGTTCTTTCATTAATATATCAATTATGCCTCCATATACATCCTTTACGATTGGAGCATTATCACGTCGCTTTAATACAATCCCCATTTCTTTACGTTTACACACATTAGGGTCGGTCTCATATAACATTCCGACATATCTTTTCTTTGATAGTAAACAGAATGGCATAAATGTTTTTTCATATTCTAAATCATGAGGTCCTTTTAAGTAATTAGACGCCAAGTGACCTGCTTCTTGGGCCAATTCAATGGTGATTTCTAATGCTTTTTTCCCACGGATTAATTCTCCAGCTGGCGTTTGCAGGTTAAACGTGAAGAATATACTGTCCGTGTCACCATATATGTACTCAGCATTTGTTTTTACTTTGCCATAATGGGTTGTATTACAAATATTATTTCCATAACATTCTTCAATGATTTTTTTTGCATAGATTAATAATGTTCTACCGATTGATGTAGTGCACGCGGCAATATCTTTTTCGTAAAATGTACTCGTTTTGGCTCCACATTGACCATATAGTGAATTTGCAGTCAACTTGTATCCTAATTGCCTTTGCTCTAATACTTGTTTCATGAATTCGTCAGTTTGTTGAGGAATTAATTTCCGTGTTGATTTTCTTGCTTTTAATAGTTCTTCTAAAATAGAAGGCATGATTGCTTTACCTTCATTATTTGCATCTGATTGCGCAAACCTACATATTTTATGACCTACTTTTACTTTTTCGGCCGTAGGCGCCTTAGGATGCTTGCGAACATATTTATACGTATCGTACGTCACGTTCACATACTCGATGCCAGGTAAATTATCGTACATAAAGTTCCCAGCTTTATCTTTTTCACCCCATTCTCCATTTTCCACCAAATTTCCTGCCAAATCGTATTCTTTTGTCCAAACCTTACTATCGTGTGACAGATTTTCACTTATCATAGAGCTTGGATATAGTGATGCATAGTCTACACACGCAACAGGATTATCCAAATATAAATCACACTTGGGTTCTAAAACAATTGCGCCTTCATACCCTTCATCTAATCCACCTTTCTCTATTACCGGCATAAGAGTGCGTTTTTCTCTACACTTTTTCGCAATAAAACTTGTCAATTTAATTCCTTGACCTCTCATAACCAAAAAGTTTATCGGAACACTGCAAATTTTCGCCATTTCAATAAAACCCATTAGAACATCGGATTTATTAAACAAATAATGCACCAGATTACAATCTTGAATACAATATTTCGCAATGACTGCCCGGTCATCTGCGGTTCCATTAGTCATCCTAAAAATGTCCTTAGGTGTCACATCATCCTTCGCCAAACACCATCTGACTTTTTTATTTTTGTCAGGACTTACAAGACCTGATACGCAGAACTTTCCAGTGGTTTTATTTACATTGGTAACCATAAACTTTGCGCCATTCGCATAATACTCAACCGAGTGACTAATTTCTTCAAAATGAACAAAACTACCCACTAATAAGCCGACCATATTGGACGTTTTAATTTCGGTCTGTCCGTCAGTCACAGTTTGGTCTAAGCCTTTTACATAATCGCCGATAAAATGACCCGCAACATAATCCAATTTGTAGCTTGACAATATAGACTCACGTCGATAAAAGTTATACAAATCGACTTGTAATCGACCGTTCATTTTGATAAATCTCAAATCATGCTGCCCACTCGCAATATGAATAGTGGTCTCTTCGAGTTTATATTTTCCGGTTTCTTTATCTTTTGTTCCACAAACTTCATTTACGTTTCGCGACAATTTTAAGAATTCTTCTGTGCAATTATTTTCCTCTGCCCGATTAAACATGAACGGATAATCAAAGCCAAATATATTATAACCAATAACAATGTCTGGGTTTTCTTTTTGAATTAGTTTTTGCCATGCGAGTAGTACCTCACGTTCAGTATCATATGATTCTACAATAGAATTTTCTATCGGCATTTTGGAACACGAATTAAGCACAATACAATGATTCATATGTGGGTTTTCATCTCCGTAGTTCATAAATGTAGAACCAATAAAGGTTACTTTGTCGCCTTCCAGTTTCGGGAAATTCGCGTTTAATGAAATATTCAATTCATTTAGTTTTCCCTCTCTTTCGAATTTTTTGTCGCATAAAATATTAACAATTGTTGCCTTTTTATCCGCATAAGATGAATATATATAGGATTTATATTCATCCTCCTCATCTTCACCTGCTGCCATTTTTTCAAACAACATTTCTATCGTGTTTGCTTGGTTAAAATCGTCGGTTTTTATCAAACTTCTAACTTGTGCATTAAGCCAAGTTTCACTCATTTGTTCAACTTCCGCTTTATTACGTGGTTTTTTTTTAGGATATACAATATCAATTTGACTCATATTATCGTAGCCAAATGCGGATAGTATGATTCGTTTTAATATGTTTTTACACAGCTCAGGTGTCAAGTCCATTTTCAAATTCTCAAAATATTCAATAATGTTTGTTGCTAGTTTTTTGTACGACTTAATAGGAACAGGAAAATCGCCATGGCTACTGCTTGCTTCAATATCAAAGCTACATATTTTATAAGGCACACGCGTTTCTTTGTCATTTAACGGAATTATGTTTTTATAATTAATTACAAATTCAAAATTACTAGTCGTTTTTTTCATATCGCCTTTTAATTCAACTGTTTTCTTTTTAGGTAATGCAACCCACCCGGATGGACTTATGTCGCGAATATGAAAGAAACGCAATAATGGCGGAATATTTGCTTCATACAATTTGGTACTTGTATTGTTGAAATGATACCCATTTGGCAAGAGGGTGTGTCCATTTGTATAATCTGTATACCACAAATTTTTGGCTTTATTAAAGGCACCAAGGTTCAAAAACTCAATTTTTATGAATTTATGCTCTTTCCCACCATCAAAGCCGTATAACTTTTTCCGTTTAATTATGATACAGTCTGTTATAGTATCTTGATAATATTTGCCCATCTTTTCTTTAATATGGTTTAGAAATAAGTCCTTTGACTGGATTGTCCATCCGTCATTTACCATTACATAGAAGAATGGGTGATAATCTTCAGCCAATATAGAACATGTCTCACCTACTTCGTTTACGCCAAACATTTGGATGGTAAATATAGAGTTATCTTTATAGGTATTATGCTCATCATCTGAATCTTGCTGAGATTCTTTTGCATTATAAACGTTAAAGTCGAAAATTCGGAATACGTGTTCCATTGTTTAAATTATTATATGACAAACGTTTATTTCGTTTACTCTATTCAATTTTTAAAAATATAATTAAAAATAAAATATAAAATATAAATATAACCCTTATTATTTATAGGTTGTACGGTTTTTTTTTGTTTTACGTCCATATTTGCAATAGTTCTTTTGAGAGAAACCACGAGGTCGACGACAATTAATACTAAGTTTGTATTTTCGTGACCACTTGCCACCCTTCTGACCCTTCTGATATTTTTCTGCTTTTAATTTTGAATCTATCCATTCAATAAATGAATCTATTGTTCGCGTTTTATTTTTCGTATTGCTGTCTTCAAAATCTTCTTGCAATGAGCCTTTATTTGAAATATATTTCATGGACGGAAAGCCTTTGGGTTCATTTTTAAGGAATGTAAGTTTTTCCAAATTATCCTTTTCTGTTTCCGCTATGACTACATTGTTATATTTTTTCCCGTTTGTTTTTCCCTTTAATACATTTTCTATTTTTTTCCACTCTGGTAAAGTTTCATTACATGGTCCACATCCTTCCATGTAAATTAACAAAAACACATGCTTATTAGCTTTTACGCTATTATTTAATTCTGATATTTTATCGTCATTATTTAATTGTACAAATTTCATTCTATTTTATAATGAGAAAATAAAGAAAATCAATAAAATAATGTTTTGCTTTTTTATCCTCTTTAAATATATATATATATGACATCCTTGACTTTTTTATTTATATTAGTATTTTTAATTGGATTATATTTTTATGCAAAAAGTAGTGACCCTAAATACGCAGAAGCTTTAACAAACAACAATGGTACAAAAAAAACCCCACGATGTCCTGACTTGCTTATTCAAAAAGATTCCAGGTTTTATTTGTATAACTCAAAAGTCGCAAAAGTTCCTGGTGTAAACCCTGTTGAATTTGATAATTTAGAAGATTATACTGAATTTCTAGATTGGCAAAGAAGTCAAGGAATAAGATGTCCGGTTTTATATTTACAACAAACATTTGATGCACAAGGCAACCCCGTTTATAAAATTAGACCAAGTGTTTCTGAACCCCAGGGCGGGCTTCCTCCTAGCATCAATATGCCGCCAGGAATTGCCAGTTCCTCAGGAAATGTTATAATGGAAAGCTCATTAGGAACTCCCAACGCCCCCGCATATCCAAACCCTACACTTTTAGTAGATGCTGGACGTAATGACCCTCCTTATAATAAAAATTCGTTTCCGGCATTTGACCAATCATCTTATTATATTGGTACAACTACGCCGTTAGATGCTATGAATATCCAACAAGAGAGTCAATCTGTTAGCCCTGACCCAATGGACCCGAATTGGGGTGGCGTAAAGTATACACAATCATTAGTAGATAAAGGGTATTATAAGGGTAATGAAGTAAGTATTTCCGTATAAATAAATGAAAGACTATTTTTACACCTTTAAAATCTCCAATATTATATATATAATAATGGACAATTACAGTTTTGATTTTAATCCAAAAGACTGTAATAAAGTATATTTTGACGAACTTTTTTTATTATTAAATGCGATTAGTCCGGAAAATGAAAAATTTAAAAGAATTCAAAAAAAAAATATTTCAAAATTAAATATTAGCTGTGAAAACAAATTTAATTCATGTAAAACAGATGAGTTTTTTTTTGAAAATAAAAAGCAAATTATTTTGGGTAGATTTTTTGATACAATTGGGTGTTTCTACAAGTGTAAGGGGCATTATTTTAGTATGGCGATGGAACCATATTCTTTATTTAAAAATGATGTTTTTATTCGTTATATAATAGATAAACCAGAAATATATATAAATAATTCAAAAAAAATACAATTGGAAAATGTGTTTCCAATTAGAATAGTTATGAGCGATAAACATAATATTCCAACACATGCCGAAAAAAAATTGGGAAATATTGAGGAATACACGTTTGATACTATAAAAAAAAAGGTTGCTCTATCAAAAGATAATTTAGAAATAATAAATAAACTACCTAATACATCAGTATTAAAAAACATTATAACAGAAAGTTTTCCTATAAATCATATTATATCAAGAGAATTATGTATATTATATTATATGAAACTACATTTTTATGTAGTTAAAAACCCAGACAACACTTTAAAACCATTTATTTTAGTAAGCAAATATAATTTACAACAAATAAAGGAAATATATAATAAATTTAATAAACCATTTCCAAATATACAATATTTATTTAATAAAAAAAATAAAACAATTAATACTAAATTTTATAAAAATAAAACACACAAAATACGTAAATAATGAATAACTTATATTATTTATTATTTTATCTGGGTTACGTTTAATTACTACTATCCACAAATTTCATTACCTTATCTAATGCAGTTTTTGCTGCATTGAGTCCAACTATTTTTTTCAATCCTTCGGATGGATTAGATTGGTCAAGGGAAAGTGTAGCTTCTAACATTAAATTACTAATTAAATCGTCCACATTTAAAATAGCAGTCTCATAGTCTGACCGATATTTGCTTATTAACAGAACATCTGTTAGTTTCACTGTTGCTGATTTAACAGTTGCAGCGTAGGTTGCAGCGTTTCCTGCTATACCATTTGCGGATGATGATGTTGAAGAAGAATTGCCAGAGGCATCACTGGTCATACCTTCTTTAGTATTTAAATTTCTAAATATCAAATGTCCTATGAAACAAATTCCTATAAAAATAAACAGAGTCATTAATTCTTTTTTCATTTATATTATATAGATTTATTTTTTCAATAAATATTTTACAATATTTACACTACACGTTTTGTTAATTTTCCTACTTTGGCCTTTCGTAGTTATTGTTGTAATATCTTTCAAACATGTATTATCTTGCTCCAACTCTTTTAACAAGTTTGTCAATGTTTTGAATTTCAACATGATTGCAATGGCGGATGCTGCACTTATTCCTGGAATTTGGCACAGCATAATTTCGTCAATATTATCAGCGGTAATATTGTCTTTTTTTACCTTTTTAACCACACCTATATAGTCTTTGTCTGATTCTTCTTTTATTTCATTCGTTTCATTTATTTCATTTATTATGTGTGCGGCATAAAATGCCTTTTTACCATTTCTCTCCTTTGATAATTTTATAACAGAATTGCAAATAAAAATAGCCGACTCTTCAATTGTAAAAGTTCTTATAACCGAAAAACCCTTATAATAATTAAGAGAGAAAATGGCCGAATAAATGGTAAGTTTTTCCATCTTATTATCCTTAAAACGATTCATTTTATTTATATCGCCTTCAACTAAATAAATTATATTATGATTGTGTTTCTTTAATCCATTCAATCTATAGGATTGTTCCTCATAACGTCCATCCTTAATGCTTGCAAGTAAGTCATTGATTGATTTTCTCTCTATTATCAAATCTGTTTCTTTCGTTTCTTCATTAAAAATAAGTACGTCTCCAATCGGCAAACAAAGAGTTTCGATTTTAATATCCTTAAATAATGGAATAATAGAAATAAGTATATTTATTTGTATCAATAAATCCTGCTCTCTGTTATCTATCTGAATAATCATTATAATAATCTAATAATATCTTATTAAATTATTTTCCAAGTAAATTGTTTTATCAACAATATAATCAATAATACTATTAACCCATGTTTCCACCAATTGTAGCACGGTAACCATACTTTTGGGTTTGAATTGATGTATTAGGAACACACTTCAAGGGCATTGTTAGAACTGAACCCTTTAACATAGGTCTGGACTGCATGTACCAGAAACCAGAACTAGGCGCTAAACCTGCCTTTTTCATACCACCACAAATATTCGTTCGATTGCAAATTGACGCGGCATTGCGCGCAGCTTTTCCACCACTCATATAGACCATTTTATATAGTATTAAAAGATTTTATTTTATACATTTTTATTTATTTATTCATGCTATTCGTTTTCATAAATTATTTCCTAAACTAATTACTGCAAAGTTTTATGAGCGTGCAATATTATAATTTGCACATACATTTATACCTTTACAAACAATATAAAGATAACTATGCAATTATATAGATAATATGACCGAATTTACACAGAGAAATATAAATCACGACGATGATATAATAAAATCTGAGGAAGGGTTAATTTTTAATCCATACAACCCTCTAAATGTAAAGATTACATTGAATGAAGTTCAATCTATTCTTACTAAATATAATATACCTGCAGTTGTACATAATGTAGCTCTTTATGAACGAGCATTCGTACATAGGTCTTATACTAAACGGCCAAATTTTGAAAATATTCAACAAAAAATCACTATTGTAGAAAGACCGCACGATTGTATGCCTCTAAGTAGCAAATCCAATGAGCGCCTAGAGTTTTTAGGGGATGGTATTCTAGAGGCAGTAACGAAATATTATTTGTATCGGCGGTTTCCTAAAGAAAATGAGGGATTTATGACTGAAAAGAAAATTGCCGTTGTTAAAAATGAAGCAATTGGCAGAATTGCACTTGAAATGGGACTGCATAAGTGGCTTATATTGTCTAAACATGCGGAAGAAAAAAAAATTCGAACTAATTTGAAAAAGTTGGGATGTTTATTCGAAGCCTTTATCGGCGCACTTTTTCTTGACTGTAATAAAATTACTGTAAAGGATGAAAATAATTGGTTTCAAAACATCTTTGTAACTGGTCCTGGCTTTCAATTAGCACAAAAATTTATTGAAAACGTTTTTGAAAAACATATCGATTGGGTCGCACTTATTCAAAACGATGATAACTACAAAAATATTTTACAAGTAAAAATACAAAAAGAATTTAAAGTAACACCTCATTACGTAGAGATTGAACATGATGTCGATTTAGGATACAAAATGGGCGTTTATTTGTGTCTTGGACAACCTATTTTTAATTTAACACATAAAAATTCTCTCCACATTTCATCTTTTAAAACGTTTAAAATAATACACGACTATGTAGCAGAAAACGGTAAAATTTTTTTATTTATGGGTGAAGGACAACATAAAATCAAAAGAAAAGCAGAACAAATTGCTTGTAATGAAGCGATTTCTTACATTAGCGCAAATGACGAAAAAATCGATGAATAATAACGGTGTAATTATCTGTTTATCAATACATATAAAATGAAAAAGTTTTATATGTAGATTATATAATCAAATGAATAATTTAGAGAAATTAAAACAAAAAATGATGATTAAACCTAAAGTTGAAGAGAGAGAGAAAATTGCAGTAGTTATAAAAAGTCAAAAAAAAGCTAAACTCGTTGCTAAAGATTTGGATGAGGTAGCAAAAGAACCGGAACAAGAGGAAAAAGAAACAGAACCTGATGCTACCTTATTGGTTGCACCAATTATTGTAGATGAAACTCATAAAGGATTTGACCGTAACACACTTCTAGACAAATTAAAACAAAGTAAATTGTCCAAAGTATCTATTAAACCTATTATTGCAGCTAGCGAACAAAAACCCGCTACAGAAAGCGTCGCGCAAAAACCTGTAGAACGTGTTAAAAAGGCAACAAAAGTTGCTAAAGGGCGTTTATTAATGATTGAAGAAGACGATGAAGAGGGCGAAGAACCAGCCACTAAACAAAAAGGAGTCGATGATGATGATGCAGCAGAAGCAGAAGAAGCTGAAGATGAAAAGGTTGCAGTTAAACCAACCAAAAGCAAGGCGCGAATTTCTGAAAAGGTTAAAAAAGGGGTTGCCGTATTAGGACCTGAAACAATGGTTGAAATTGGTGATACTGACCTTGCTGCCCGTCTTCCTAAAAGAATTCCTCCTATTAATATTAAAGTTTCTAGCTATTACATGAATAATAGAGAATTATTTGTCAATTTCATCAATTCACTCTTTGAACCCTATCGACTGGAAATTCAAAATAATAAGGATAATATATCATGTGATGCCATTGGACAAACAAATACCGCGTTTAGTCTTTTAACCCATCAAAAAATTGTTCGCGATTATATGAATATGTATACACCTTATAGAGGGTTGCTATTATATCATGGGCTGGGCAGTGGAAAAACCGCTACGTCTATTGCTATTGCGGAAGGAATGAAGGACTCCAAACGAATAATTATTATGACTCCTGCTTCTTTGCGTGCAAATTATATTGAAGAACTTAAAAAAGCAGGAGACTTAATTTATAAAAGAAACCAATTTTGGGAATGGATATCTGTAGACGTGACACCAGAAGCTGCTGAACCTATGTCTGCAGTATTAAATTTACCTTTGGATTATATTCGTAAACATCATGGTGCATGGTTAATTAATATTAAAAAAAAATCGAATTATGAAGAATTAAATGATACTGACAGAAAAACGCTAGATGACCAACTAAATGAAATGATTAAAAGTAAATACACATTTATTAATTATAATGGATTACGCACTAAACGACTCGAGGAACTTACTAATGGGTTCACTCGTAATTTATTTGATAATGCAGTTGTTATTATTGATGAAGCACATAACTTAATAAGTAGAATTGTAAATAAAATTAAAAAAGAAAAACCTATTCAAGAATCTGATAAAGGAGAGAAAGAACATTTACCCCTAAGTTTGTCCACCAAGTTGTACGAATTTTTATTAAGTGCCAAAAATGCGCGCATTGTTTTGTTAACAGGAACACCTGTTATTAATTACCCGAACGAATTTGGAATACTTTTTAATATTTTAAGAGGATATATCAAAACATGGAAAATACCATTGAATGTAAAAACTTCTAAAAAAATTGACCAGAAATCACTTCAAGAAATGATGATGGGAGAGAAATCATTTGATTATATTGACTATTCGCCTTCAAGCAAAATATTGACCGTTACTAGAAATCCGTTTGGATTTAAAAATAAGATTAAAAAAGAGTCTGGATATCAAGGCGTATCTAATACAAAAAAAGATGAAAAGGGCGATACTACTTTTGAAACCGATTACATTAGCGATGAAGATTTTGAGAAAAATATTATTCGAATACTTAAACGCAATGATGTTGACGTGTTGAGCACTGGAATCAAAATTCAAAATAAAAAGGCTCTACCTGATACTCTTGAATTATTTTATAGTAGATATATTGATGAAGTCACTGGAAAACTCAAGAATGGCGACTCACTACGAAGACGAATCATCGGGCTATCTTCTTATTTTAGAAGTGCGCAGGAAAATCTGTTGCCTAGATATAATAAAACCCTTGGCGTTGATTACCACGTAGTTAGAATTCCTATGAGCAATTTTCAATTTAAAACTTATGAAGCTGCTCGTCATGAAGAGAGAAAGTCAGAAAAACCCAAAAAGGCTAAGAATCCTAATGCGGATGACTTGAAAGAACCCTCCTCTACTTATAGAATATTCTCACGGCTTTTTTGCAATTATGTCATGCCTAATAGACCCATGCCAAAAAATATTCGACTAGAAGCTTCAGCTAAAGACGCAGCCAAAGACGATAATACCGTTCAGGACCTACTTGCAGAAGCCACCCGACTAGAAAATAGAGAGGACTTATCTGGAGAGAGAGAAGGAGAAGTGGAGGGTGATGAAATTCTTGACAGAATAGGTGGCGATTCATATAAAATAAGAATGGAAGAAGCAATCAAATATTTAAAGGATAATTCCAACGATTTTTTAACGCCAGAAGCATTGCAAACATACAGTCCCAAGTTTTTACATATACTTGAAAATATTAAGGACCCAGAATATAAAGGATTACATTTAGTTTATAGCCAGTTTAGAACCCTCGAAGGTATAGGCATATTAACAATGGTTCTTGATAAAAATGGGTTTACCCGGTTTAAAATTAAAAAAAATAGTTCGAATATTTGGCAAATCGACATTTCAGAAAAAGACATGGGGAAACCAACTTATGCCTTATACACCGGGACAGAAACTTCTGAAGAAAAGGAAATCATGCGTCATATTTATAACGGAGAATGGGAACAAGTGCCTGATACTATTTCACGCGAACTAGAAAAAATTGCCAAAAATAATAATATGGGGGAGATTGTAAAGGTTTTTATGATTACATCATCCGGTTCGGAAGGCATTAATCTTCGTAATACACGATATGTGCATATTATGGAGCCTTATTGGCATCCTGTCCGTCTGGAACAGGTAATTGGACGTGCTAGACGTATTTGCAGTCATAAAAATTTGCCAATTGCATTACAAACTGTGGAAGTTTTTGTTTATCTAATGACATTTACGGATGAACAATTAAAATCAGATGACGCGATTGAATTGAAAAATAAAGATTTAAGTAGAAGGTCACCACATGTACCCTTGACAAGTGACCAAAATCTATACGAAATTTCTGAAATTAAAGCAAACTTAACGAGCCAATTAACTGATGCGATAAAAGAATCCGCATTTGATTGCTATATTTATTCGAACGGCAAATGTGTTAATTTTGGTGACCCCACAAATGAAAAGTTTTCGTACGTCCCTGATTATGCTGAGCAACAAAATGACACAACTGTTCGCGCTAACAAAATTGCAATTGAATGGACAGGTAAACCTGTTACTATTAATGGAAATGTTTACGTTTATCGCAGAATGAGTAAAAAATTGCTTAATATTTATGATAAAGCTAGTTATGAAGCGGCTTTAAAAGACTCAAGTATTATACCGCTACAAATAGGCACATTGGAAACCAATGACAAGGGAGAACAAGTGTTTAAACAATTAATAAGTTAAACTAACAATCACTTCCAATAAAGTTTTTTCTGAATCCGTTAAACGATTGTAGTCATAATTTAAATCATAACATCTGGATAGGACTTTATTATATTTATTTTTAATATTTCTACGAATAACTCTTTTAACGACGCCATATTTCAGTTTTGTGCGATTTAATTCATCAGATAAAATTAGTCTTAGCGCATTGTTTCTTAAACGCCGAACTTCATTATAAATCTTTTCGCACATTACATGTGTAGTTGCAGAACGTGTAACGATATTTATCATTATACCTCCCAACAAAATCATTGAATACACTATGTTAAAAGCCATAGTATTTGTTAATATAACTTATATTAACAAATTATTAAATTGTTTCAATTTTATTATTAAGTAATTCCATTATTTTTACAATGTTAACATTTAATATATCTATTCTAGCATGTATATTGGTTATTTGCTCCTGTAATGCAATGCTAGGTTCTTCTTTTTTATCTATAAATGGTGTTTCTATTTTTTTTAATTTCGCAAATATACTATTTTCTATTTCTTGTTCTATCGCTTCGGTCATGTTCATTTTTATATTTTCATCTTCCCATGAAATATGTTTTTTTGTATCTGGTCTGTTTAAATCTATTATTTGATTTTTATAAAGATTACCATCCATCTCATAATTATCTATTTTTATGTATTTTATTCCGTTCACAGAAGTCGCGTTATTAGGAGATTTTGTATCATTTGCATTAGTTAATTTGTTAATAGACAGTTTTTCAGACTTTAATGAAGTTTCTTCGGGATTTAACCAATTTTGTTGTGAATTCGCATGCGTTTTATTTATTTGTTCAATGTCATAATTTCTACTTACTGTCATTTGTCTAATTTTTTCAGCTATTTCTTTTATAGGTCCATCATCCAATTTAATGCTAAAATCAGGGACTGGTGGCACAGGCATAGTCATTGCAGTTGTAAACTCTGTTTGATACCTGTTTAAATCCTTTTCAAATTGCGTTTGCCTATTATTTTGAATATCTTCAAACGTTACTAATGGAGTAGTCTCACTAGGTTTTGGCGGAATAAATTGCTCCTTATTTATGGATTCCTTATGACTATTGTTTACATAGTTTAAAATTAACAAAATATATTTTTTATTTAAATCTACTAACGTGGAAGGTTTTTTACTTTCAACTTCGTAAAACCCGCGAAGATTCCCTTTAAATACATTAAACACGTTTTCAACGTACTGCTTTGAACCATTTTTAATAATATCACCATCAGATAAAATATCCCATAACAAACTTATATTTTGGGTTGTTAAAAAATCTGTTGTCAAAGACATGTAATATATAAATACAATTCGATATATTTATATATATTTTAAACGTAATATTATTTATCCCATCATTCTTTATCCCATCATTCTTTATCCCATCATTTCTCGTATTTCTGAATACGTCATATTGCGTCCAACTTGTTGTTTAAATTTGTCAGCAGCTTTTTGCATCGTTTGTTCTATCAATTTACTGTCTGCTAAGAGTGTAAAAGATTCTGTTTTGCTTTTAGGATTTACTTCTTTTGATATACGTTCCTTTATTTTTTGTAATTGAGAATCGGATATCGAATTCTTTTCTTCCATAAGGCTATATAATATATATACATTTTGTTTTAAGCTGTTACCATATTTATGTGTTTTGTATTTAAAGATTATCATTAAAATATACCTTTCTGAACTGATGCATATATTCATCTTTTAACTTGTGCGTTTTTAAATATTCGTTGCTCGTTTTATCTCTCAACATATGAACTATAAAATATAATGAATATATTCCACACTCTGTGTTACCAAACTGATGCTCAAAGCCTTCATTACTATCAAATTTGAAATTGATTTTCGGGTGCAGTGCTTTACCTTGTTCTTTTATTCGGTTCACTAATTGCATTATTTCTCTCGACGCTTTATCTCCAGTACTATCAAAGAAAAAAATTTGTTTCTTTTTGATGTTGATAAACATGGAAATCCAATGCTGACCTGGTTTATCATGTGGGTCAGTGTTAAATATCATTCCTATTTTTGTTTTTCCGTGTTTAATCTCATCTTCTAAATTAAAATTACATAATTCGTCCCACACGCATTCTCCATATAGTTTTTTTGTATCAAAATCAATCGGTGAAGGGCCTATAAAATCAAAACATTTATAGGCTTTTTCGTGCTGTTTCATGACCCTTATAATGTCTACGCTAGATAACCATTCGGACGGATTATTCTTCCATTCTTTCGGCGATTCTGGCGCAAAAGAATCAACCAATTCTGATTTTACATTTCCAAATTCTTTTGTTTGTTTTAACCAACACGATTCTTTATTACACACATCGCTTAAATATTCAGTCAATTGTCTATGAATTTCTTTTGTATCATTTGTATTTATTTTTTCGGATGGATGCTTTTTATTCCACATATCTCGCAATTTATATAACGATTTGTCTGTATAACATGTAAAATTATTTAATTCATTTAATTGTTTTGGGCTGCATTTAACTTTTTCTAATTGTCTAATTGTAGTATTGTTTTTACCACCACTGTAAAGTTTAAATTTACTCCGTTTTTTGTGTGTTTTTGTTCTTAGCTTCTTTGATTTTCTTGGAGTCATTTGCTTCATCATATTTATTAGTGATATTTTTCTTTTTATCAAATTTTAAAACACCTTTTGTCTTTAAAATAGGGTCTGCTAAATTTATGTCTTTTTGTTTCGGTAAAACCATTTCTTCAGCCTTTTTTGTAAGCTTTGTTTTGACAAAATTATCTAAAGATGATTTTGAAATGTTTATAGACCGCATTAATAATTTGTCCGCATCTTCTTTAGATTGAAAATCTACATCGTCGGCATCGTCATCTGCAAGTTCAGTTATATTACTTAATGTAGCTATTCCAACAAACGAACTGTATTCATTTTGTATTATATCGTTACTGTCAATGGTTTTAAAATATTGAATACATGAATTTACATAATTGTCAAAAGCATATTCCACGTCTGGAAATAAAAATTCGGGTCTTTCCTTTGTCAATAATAATTCTTTTGTAAGACTGAAAATTCGTTTTCTATAAAATTTTTTATCTTTTCTATTACTTACTTTTTCGGTTTTATTAAATAAATACTTGTTGTATTGTTGTTTATTTAATAAACAATCTAAAGTTACTTGATTTATAAATGATTCTGACATTTATATATTCTTTTATCTAAAATATATTAAACTTACGATAATATATTTTCGGTCGATTAACAGTCTTGCTTTGTCAAATCTCTAACTTGCACTCGTGTATTATTCATAAACAAATTACTTCCTAGCACCTTTGAATCCGGATTTGGATTAAAATTATCGAAATGTGTCGTCTCAAACAATAAAGGGTGAGTTTGTTTATTTTTCGTATGTTCTACCTTGAAACTATAATCGAATAAATCACTATTACTATTTGGAACATACACAGATTGACTACACTTCTGTAAAGCATATATTTGATTCCTTAAGTCAGATTCAACGTTTATGTTTGATGCAAAACCTGACCATGGAGCACCGTTGGTGCCTGGATTAAATACATGAGTCGTTTTATATGTCGGCATTTGTTCTAATGGCACACTTAAATCTCTTCTCGGGTCTACAATTGGTAGAAAAGAATACTTTGTCATTACTGGTCTCACATTTAAATATGGTTGAAGAGGTTGTGAAGGAATATTTCTATCATACAATTTTTTATTTTCTTCTTCTTGTAGTTTCGAAACACATACGTTGTTCATTTTAATATATAACTACAATATATTTTATACTTTATACTTTGCATTGATTTTTTATTGTATAATTTCTAAAATTCATATAAAGAATTACCAACAATAATAGTAATGTGTGGAATTTTCTCTATTTTTAACAATGATTCTCAAGTGCCATTTGAGGCCATTAATAATTCATTTATGAAAGGAAACGGACGAGGCCCAGAATTTTCTACATTACAAAAATATTATAAAGTACTTTTAGGATTTCATCGATTAGCAATTAACGGTCTTAATAATGAATCAAATCAACCACTCGTTATTAATGACATTGTTTTAGTATGCAATGGAGAAATCTATAATTATAAAGAATTATATGATTTAATGCAGATGAAACCAACTACCGAATCCGACTGTGAAGTAATTATACATTTATATCTTAAATATGGCATCGAACAAACATTGACAATGTTAGACGGTGAATTCTCATTTGTATTACTTGATAACCGTATTACAAATAGTTTGTGTAATAATTTATATGTTGCACGCGACCCTTACGGTGTTAGACCTCTTTATTGTCTAAGACACCGTGATTATAATGACCTAATTGTTGGTTTTTCATCTGAAATGAAAACGTTAATAGATATTTCCACTATGAATTTTTCAAAATTTAAAATAGAACAGTTTATTCCTGGTACATATTCTGTATTACAATTATCAAGCTTGGTAAACTCCACATGGGAGGTCGTTAAAGATAACGTACCTTATTTTATTCCCACGTTTGCTTACACTTTGTCTAATGCAAAATATACTGTTCAGTCTACTAACGTATATAAAAGCGTTTCTCATCATTTGAATACGGCTGTTATGAAGCGGTGTCTTGCAACAGAGAGGCCCATTGCGTGCTTATTATCAGGCGGCCTCGACAGCAGTTTGGTTACCGCTCTTGCGAATAATTTTGTTAAAATGCGAAAGTTGTCTTTAAAACTGGAAACGTATAGCATTGGGCTAGCAGGCTCTGAAGACCTTAAATACGCTCGTTTAGTCGCCGACTATTTAGGAACAAACCATACTGAAATAATTGTTACCGAAACCGAGATGTTTGATGCTATTCCTGAAGTTATTCATGCTATTGAGAGTTATGATACTACCACTGTTAGAGCCAGCCTTGGTAACTATTTATTAGGTAAATATATATCTAAACATAGCGATGCAAAGGTTATATTGAATGGGGATGGTGCAGATGAACTATGCGGTGGCTATTTATATATGAATAAATGTCCTGACAATATTGAATTTGATAAAGAAACACGACGGTTGCTAAAAGATATTCATTTGTTCGATGTATTACGGTCGGATAAATCAATTTCATCGCATGGTCTCGAACCTAGAACACCTTTTTTGGACAGGACATTTGTTAATAGTTATTTATCCATTCCCGTATTTTTTAGAAACCATAATAATGAAGCAAATATTGAAAAACACGTTTTAAGAACAAGCTTTTCAATTGATAATTTTAAAGATTTTGAAGAGAAACAATTGTTGCCTGATGAAATTCTATGGCGAAGAAAAGAAGCATTCAGCGATGGTGTCACTTCGAAGGGTCGGTCTTTGTATCAAATTTTACAACAATATATTGCACTTCATCTGAATACAGAAATAGGTGATGCTAAATTGAGATATTTTGCTGATATTGAGACTGAAAAATATTATTACAAGAAGCTTTTTCTGGAGTTTTTCCCCAATTGCGATTCCATTCTTCCATATTACTGGATGCCCAAGTTTACTAGTGCAACTGACCCCAGTGCGCGAACTCTTGATATTTATGAATCGACTGAAAATAAAGCACTATGAATAATTTTGTATGAGTTAAATATATATATATGGGAACAGAACTGTCTAATTCTGCTTATGATTTCCAATCAAAAATATATGATAAGATTATTTATTTCACATATTTTTTAATGATTGTTTCCGCTTTAGGAATGTCAGAATATGCTCCAACTTATTTATCTGATTTGAACAACATTGTGAACATTTATATTTGTTTATTTCTAATATGGAGGTTTAATCCGTTGAGAAAACAAGCAAAATTTCATGACCTAGATAGACGAGTTGCATTTAGTGCAGGTATATTTATGTTAACAACTACAGTATTAAACAAATATTTGATTCAATTCAAAGACATAATCAAAAATATGATAAGTAAAGGTTAATTGCTAATACATTTTTCTTGTTTGATTTTTTGCTATTTTATTGCCATTTCTTTTTGTTTTTTTCATCGTTTTTGTTTTTTTATTTGTTGAATTAAAAAAATATTCTAGATGTGTCATTATTTTTTTACCTAATATTTTATCTATTTCACATTCTTCATTTGATTTATGAATATACTCGTAATTATATCTTGCAAAATCTGTCAACATGCTATCAATAAAGTCTTGTTTGTCGGTTATTAGTGAGTTTGACATTTTACTATTTAAAAATAGGTCTATCATATCTTGGAATTTTAAATCATGATAATACGGCTTTACATTTATATAGTAAATATTACTGTTTGCCATACCAGGATAAAAACTATCGTCTAGAAAACAAATTTCAGCATTTTTCGGAAGTTGTGTACACTTTATAAAATCTTTATGGTTTTTTGCATGACTTGTGCGACATATTTCTACTGTTTTACCGTTTACTTTAAACGCTGCTATTATTTTGTCAAATAACGCATAATTTATTTCGTTTTCAAAATAACATTTAATGTAGTTTGCCCATTCTTTCGGACCTTGATTATTAGTATATATCATTATTTTGTGGCAACAATTTTGTTCTTTTTTGTGTTTTAAGTATTGTAATATGTTTACTATATTTGGTCTTATAAATTCTGGATACAATTTTAAAACATTATTAAAATCAATTTGATTTAGGGGGGCAATATTTTTGTTGTATAAATATCTGTTTAAACAATCCCAAAATATGCCTAATTCTGTAAAGTACCCCATTGTTTCATCTAAATCAAATACTATTATTTTCATCTAATATATGTGAATGTTTTAGTTTTTAGAAATATTATTATTGTTAGCATTCTTTTATTGCTTTCTTTTATTTTGCATTTTTTTTTGTTTTGCGTTTTTTTTTGTTTTGCGTTTTTTTTTGTTTTGCGTTTTTTTTGTTTCCATAATATAATAAGGCGTCATGACAAAAATAAATGAGCGCGATTATGTTAAAATATTGCAATTTTATAATAAACCTATTCCAAATAGTAAACGACTCATACAAAAGCAGGCGGAAAAAATTTTAGCAGAAAAACTATGTAGATGCATTAAAAAATTGGAGCCTATAAATGAAGCGCGGTCAATCGGTATCTGCACCAAAACTATATTTAATAACAAAGGTTACACTAGAGGCAAATTTTCTTGTAAAAAAAGACAACACGTCAATTTTAGAAAATCTGTAAAGACTAGAAAAAATAGAGTATAAAAGAAAATAAATATATACATCATATAATTATGAGCAGCAAATTATATGATATCATTATTATTGGCAGTGGCATGGCTGGACTATTTAGCGCTTACAATACAACACCCGTAAACGCAGGAAATAAATGGGCATTATTTTGATAAATGGTCCAGTGCGGATAACAAAACCAACTCTTGACCTGTTAGTTTCTGGAATATTAAATTTTGGTCCATTCCTATTTGGAAGTGTCTTGTATTATATCCGAAATTCTTACAAACCATAAAAACTCCATCGTCTGTAATCTTCATTTCACAAAAAATAGCCCCTTTTGTTAGATATATCTTTTCAGGGTTATCAATTGGTATCCATCTCAAATATGTTCCATATTTTAATTCATTCATTTCATCTACATATTTATAATTTTTTAATTTGTGTAAAAGGTCTAGGGTATCCTTCTTTGAGAGACCTAATTCCTTTAATATATTCAAATTCGTTTCTATCAGTTTTTCTGTGGTGAAATTTAATAGGGATTCATTGGACTCATTATCTAATGCTTTTAATAGTTTATTTGTATCCATATAAATATAATAATCATAATATATTTATATACATTTTATCATACTACTGTCGTATTTATTCTATTTTTATCACTAAACATAATTCGATAGATTCGATAGTAGATATAAACAAACACGTGCGGACGGTTTTTTTTCTCTTTTTCCTCTTTTTCCCTTATCATCCTCATTTCATCAGCAATTATCTTATCCAACTCTTTCACAGAAATATATTTGGTATTTGAATCTTTCATCTCAGAATCATGTAAAATTGTGCCGATTCGATTACGTTTATAGTCGTTGAAATTCATATTTATTATGATTTTAATAAAATATTAGTTGGACTGTAAATAATATTTAATTCAATTTTTTAATTATAAATAATCGGCGATTAAAATGTGAAAAGGTGTAAAAAAGTATGTTAAAAGATATAAAAAGATTGTATAATTTGTTCTGCTATTTTATACCCTCCTTTTTGCGATGGTTCTATATTATACACAAAATCATCTTCTTTTGATACCACATTACTTATTTGCAAAACGCCGCTAACATTTTTATTATTTGACGCAAATGTATGAAGCATTTGATTCCATTTGGAAATAATATTATAATATATTTGGTATTTTTTAGTATTAGGATAATAAATGTCCAACAAATAAATTTTATTATTTGGACAGCGAATAGTAATACTTTTTACTAAATCTTTATAAATATCAAAAGTAGAATTCAAAAAATCATCAGAGTTCTTATCAATAAGACAATGTGCACAATGTTCGTAATGATATAATATATCATTTCCACCAACCGAAAGAAAAATATAAGCATTTATTTCTTTTGGTATAAATTCGAGTTGCTTATATACATCACTAAGTGTTGCTCCATCTCGCGCATAACAATAGGTTTCTCCTATGTTTCCCGCTTTAATTACATCAGCAACACTTTTGTTAGATAAAACATATCGACTATTATCCAGAATACTATCACCTAATAAAACAATATTCGCCTTTACAACATCAAAATTTTCTTTTACATAAAAATTTTTATTGGAAAATAAACTAAATGAAAATAAAAGAAATGTACACAACATAATGAATGTAAATATATGAAATGCTTTTATTTTCATATATTTAATATCTATTTAAATTTTTTCATACGTTTTTACCAAAGATTCTACTTAGCTTTATTTTAATTATCTCAGTTTCTTCCACATATAGATTATCGCATAAGTAAAACTAAAAATGGATAATATAGTGTAAACATTAAAAAAAAGTCGCAAATAAACATTTAAATGTTATATAAGTATGGCTTTAAATCATACTTTTAAAAAGTATGTTTATTACCATGAACTACCAAATCCGCCTCCCAAAACTGAGTTGGCTGCCATTGGTTCATTAAACCCTTCCTGACCTCCAGGAGTTGCCGCATTTACTAGTGGTGTGTCGTCTTTTTCATGCATATTGTTGTAATTCGGTAGCTGTTGTGGTGCTAATGTATTTTGAGAGCCACCGTTTGACATGTCACTTGTTGGTAACGTATTAATTGAAGTGCCGTCAGTGTACATGGCTTGCTGCATAGCCACTGCATTACTGGTTTGAGAAGACATTTGTCCTCGCGTAGAAATAGGTTGCGATACTTTTACATTCGATTGTTTCGAATTATTTTTACTACCTTGTTTCGATTTGCCGTCCCATAATTCGGCCACACGGTCCGACAATACACTTACTTTCTCTCCCAATCTTGTTTGTAAACTTAATGTAATCATTAAAACTGATAAGATAACATATATAATACTATGCTCCGGATACTTCTCACCACTGTATGTAGGGAAATATGTTATAAACCTATCAATAATAAATAATCCTAAAAACATCACCACAATTTGTATTAGTATTTCTGCTACTATTTCTAAACTACTTTT